>TARA_R110002003_G_scaffold104_44_pt1 | contig 41779 bp, 37 predicted proteins | sample TARA_R110002003 | Tara Oceans TARA_R110002003 (sample SAMEA4396441) | marine metagenome | biome: Westerlies Biome; feature: [SRF] surface water layer (ENVO:00010504); material: water (ENVO:00002006), including particulate matter (ENVO:01000060) such as... | depth 5 m | reverse complement strand
CACTCCCATGCTAAGGGAGTATTATACCACTAAACCACGAGCCCGAGGGACGTTTGATGGAGATATTGAGCTTGGGAAAATAAATATCCAATTGATTTCAAACTTCAAGAGCACCACAAAGAGCATTGGCTTGCGATGAAAATTCTGCATGCAGCGTCAATAAGCCATGGTACAGAAAGTCGGATAAGCCAATGGAGCCAGCCCGGACTGAATCGGCGTTCGACATGTGAACTAATTCCACCGACCTCAACACGAGATTTTCAACGTCAACCCCCACCTCATCTCGCACAGCTCACGCAGGTTACGGTGCCCCAACAGAAAGCGTAAACCATGGAAGATCGTAGGGTAAACATGCTTCAGTCAGTCGTGCCAGCATCCGGCGCCTCAGCTGAACCTCAGCTCGTATCGTGCGCGGGGCCCGGATAAATCAAATGCTCCGCCAACACCTTCGATCAAGCACTCATCATCTAGATACGATTCTTGGGTAAAGCTCTGCTAAGCGCGATTCATCTCTGCACATGGAGATGTGACTCGCTGGCACCGTCAGGATTTTCTCTCGCCTGACATGTATGTACCTACTGACGACAACAATCCGAGATACCGTACATGTTCGAACGTCTGTCCCTCGATCGCTAGTTTCGCAGCCAGCTTGAAAGATGCGCCGTCCGGTATCGTCATACCGGCCAACGAGCCTCGAGGGCGGATGAATCTAAGGTGGCCGAGAGACGTGCTCTATGTCAACCGACAACCACGAAGAAAAAGACACGCATCACATCGACGTCCAAAGTCGGCCTTGAAGACGGTCCATCAAGTGGCTATCGAGGCTCACACGACCCAAAACTCTCATATACATGGAGCTACCTTTTGATCAAAAATGGTCTGACAGGAGCACAGAAGTGTACATCAATGGGGTACAGGTGGATGGAAGCTTGATGACTGTGCTCATCGTCTAGGCTTTTGTGCCGCTTGCAAGGGGTGACATAGTCTGGGATCATGCAACAAAGTCTCCACGCCATACCGTCAGACATCTAATGGCTCATTTCATCCACATCAGGTCATTCCAGGGCACGGTGACCATCTTGTTTCAGGCCAATTGCAACATCTGACTCGGCTCGCCGTGTAACAAAGGACGGCCACAAACTGTGATATGATTGCGACGTATTCAATCTCTTTACAATGGTTCCAGAGATCCCTGCCCGGAGATCTTGAAGTCCTGAATAGGCTTGATGATGGGCTTGTAGCCGCCAAAGTCCTTCTCGCCGACCCAATTGCCATGAATCTGAGCTTTGACATGAAGAGGAAGCTGCACGATGGCCACAGGCCTCTCAAACTCGCGGGTGTCGATGACCACCAAGTCACAGCGTGCCGCCGATCCTTGCCTCTCGACCAAGGCAATGACCCAGCCGTCACCTTCGGGCGCATCTTCCGTACGAGGCACGAAGATCGGCTCCTGTATGCCGGAGTCATCACCCGCATAGAACCACCTCGTTTTACCGGTCTTGTTACTATGCATCGCGAGGCCGTTGAGGCCTTGGAAAATGTTCTTGCTCCCGTCTGACTTGGATGGAATAAAGACGTTCATCCAGACGACATCGTATTTGGAGGTCATGAAACGCTCATCGATACGTGGAAACTCAGATGCAACATCGAGAACGACAAGCGGGTCGCGAAGATGGGACCTATCGGGCTGGGTCGGATCAATGTGCCAGCGCACGTAGTCGGCCTTCGTCTCTGGATCGGGCATGCGGGGATTTTCGGTGTCGGGCGGGAAGAAAGGGAAGGCATTGTCGTGTACACGGCAACTCTCGACGTAAATGTCGCCATTTTCCTCCTCCCATGCCGACGCTGTGTGGATAGGCATACATGTCTTCCAGAAGTATGATCGGTATTCCTGAGGTTTCCAGCCAGGAGCGACAGGCTTGGAAGCGTTCCGTGGAATCACAATCATGGTCAATCCGCGATCGTCGGTCCATGCCCAGTGGTGGCCGCCGCGCTTCATGCGCTCAATGCTTGCCTCGAAAGGCCAGATGAAGAGCACAAGCCAATTCGGAGTGATCTGTTGACTTTAGTCATTCTGTTCTTCATACTGCTTTACCGAAGACCCTACCGCGCAATCGTGGATGAAACCGGGAGTCTCAAAAGGTTGATGGACCCAGAACTCATTCTCAATCTTACCGCTCCGGTTGATGGAGTACGTTATGATGTCAGTGGTGGCAAGCCCCTTCGCTTCGTACCCAAATACGACGAGCTCATCTTTGTAAGGATCCACTTTTGGATGCGCAGTGAAGGTTTTAGCCTTGACTTGGCCAAAAGGATCATAGCCCCTGGTTTCTAGAGTGTGAGGATCAACGGCATAAGGTAACGCAACCTCCTTCAGAGCCAAGAGATGCCCACCCCAGTGGACCAGATTAGTGTTCGCGGTCGAGTCAACAGCAGCGCTGCAGTCACGTCAGTACCAACTAGCCTAGAAATTGTTCCGAAATGACGAACCGAACACAAGGGTGGTGCGTGAACGGATTTCGATACAAGCCAAAGAGCTGCTTGTTGGCTTTGCGCTCCAGCTTGTAGCGTTCCGTCTCGATGTACCTGGTCTTCATGTCTACCCTCCCATTGTGAAATTGGAAGACCGAAATGTTTCCATCACCATCGATGGGGACATTGCCTTCACATGGGGGCACGAATGGATCCACCATAACGCGATAGAATGACCCATTGATCTCCTTGGGGACCTCACCGAGAACAACCTAATCTTGAATCAGTCACAGTGTTCAATGCGCGTTGAGGAATACGGACTAAATCAGCAACTTCGCCTTCAAGACGACAAGGGAGAATGCCACCGGCGAGATCAGACGCAATAGGCCACTTAGACTTGAGGCCGTATGTCCAGTCATCGCCAGTAGCAGCGACTGCCTCGACCCGGCTTGGGGGAGGAGCATTTGGCGGAAGGAGTTCAGTTTGAGTGGCCATTTCTGGGTTGCAGGAAGAAGTAATAGAGAGGAGTCGAGAGTCAAGTTATATCGCTCCATCATGACGGCTGTCCTAAATACAATCCTGTCTGTAGCATACGTCTCGGCAGATCTTGCACTTGAAATTGCATAGACTCGAGCCAGCGTGCGACTAGCCCAACAGAGACTCGTACATATGATAGGGTATCGGATTGTGGATGTGTCCAGAAGCGGGGGTGCGGTGCGGGAGGGACTAGTAAGCATAATAGGTATGATGTTCTTGCCCAGGGAATAATTCACTCTTCACATTTTGACATTTCGGTCGGGATCGACCACTCGACTACCGTCATGTCTTGCTCCTGATTGGCTGCAGTTGAGTGGAATATTCCCACCGTACTCAGAGTCAGCATGCGGGGTACGAATCCTAACACCCTCGAGAGTCACGATCGAAGCACATGGTAGGTCAATACAACTACCGGTCACAGACACCGAGACAGTGTTCCGTGTTACCGTGTCCTGGCGGCAGATGAAGTAACATCAAGACACGTTCGGCAAGACAGAACGGGCCCAACCTTCGTGCCATCGATGTATGGCTGTCAGCCATCACCAGATTTGCGATGTCTGTTGCTCAGGACCACGGCATAAGTCTCGCGTGAGAGGTATGGTACACCGTGCGTTGAGACGTATCAATGTCAGACGATTGAAGGACAAGATATTGCATGATCATCCAATGAAAGAGTTACAGTGGCACTTCGTGTGTGGAGCATCCAATTATTTTTCATCATAGGCAGCACTACTTAATTGCTTCTTCAACTCGAGACTGAAAGTCCTCTTGAAAGGCTGCCTCCTTCTCTGCATCCAGCTCATACATCAGCCAACCGCTCAATGGCTGGATCGAATCCAACTTTTCGTTCTCCTTCGTAGTAAGTGCATGGCTGCCGATGCATACACCGGAAAAGCTGGTGGCTTGTATCCCGAAGGATCCAGCTATCATCTTGGTGTGGTGGATGCTGCCGTTGTCGTCCACCTTGACAGGCACAGAAGCGAAGCCGCTCGGGATATCATCGGTGTCGACCGGATGATACGATATGCCGTCAAGTACCAGTTGGTCTTCAGCGGACATTCCGGCGAACTTGTAGGAATGAGGATCCATTGGCTTGTATAGTGACTGGCCGTCATGGTTCCAAAAGCAGAACGCCGTCAGCCAACCAGACATGTACGATGGTCCACTTCCCCCACTATGATGGTGTGCGATCTTGGCCCAGAAGTCGCGCGTTGCTGCAGAGGGTCGTGGACAAAAGGTTGAGACGAAGCGGCGGACTATAGGTCGGAGCAGGCCAGCGAATACAGTAGGCTCGTCGCCCAGCTGTGCAAGTTTGTCGAGTCTTTGGAGAATGTCTTCCCAGTCCTCTCGCTCGCCCAGGAGGGTCACGGAGGGGATACCGCAATCTAGGGTACACGTAAAGGAGAAGTAGCTCTGCATGGTGGCCATCATGATTACTGCCGCTGTAGTACGGTCGTTGTGCTGAACGTCGGCATAATCTGAACAGTGTAAGTCCAAAGTCAGGAATATCTCCCGAGCAATTCGTAGGAGCGCGCTTACCCAGTCGCGCAAATCAGGATCCTTAACATTCTCTTGCAGCAGGGATGTCATGCGGCGTGCGAAGACGCCAAAGTCATATGAACCGATGGTTCCAGCGTCCTTACGCTCGAGCTCTTTTTCCCTTCGTGCGAGACGAAATGGTCGCGGAGTTCTTCAGCGTGCGCATTGATGTAGAAATTGATCTGAGAGAGCATAGCGAACCAGACGTCTTCGGGCCGGATGGTCAGATGGTGATGACTACTGTAAGCTGAAAATAGTGCTCGTACGAAACCATTATCGGACGGAGTGATGTGTGTGTTGCTGTACTGATCGCTACAAATGGAGCTGTGGATGATGCGTTTGGAAGCGCGATGGTCATCATAACTCGCGCGAATGCTACCAGACCACATAATCTGCGGTAGGTAGGTATCAGACATCCATTTCATACATGAACACCTACAGCAAGTCTTCGTTGCAAGTGACTTTCGACGATGTCCAAGCATTCGCGGGGTGATCCGCGATTCCGAGTGTAACAGGCATCCTGATATTGTGGATGTAAGATGCGACACAGAGAGGATATGTAATGCGAGAAAGGACAGTATTGTAAACATTCGCTATGCGTGGTTGCAATGGCAAGTTGAGTTGACGCATCCATATATGCGTCACATCTCCAGCTGCCGCCTAGCTCACGGCGGTTGTAAGCTGCATCCTTCCAAAGTTGCATCGTGGCATAGTTGCAAGGTGCATATTGAAAATCTATGCGCCTATCAGTGACAGATACCTAGTATCGGCGGACAAAAGATGTCTTTGGGACTTACCAGGTTGATCAGCGGTGCTGGACGTCACCGAAGGCCTTTACAGAGCGTTCTCGTTTCTAGGAAACGTTTCAAGCTGCTCGTCAAGGGAACTCCGCGGCGGCCGCATTACATGATGACTTCATAGAGCTAGACCAAAGCCTGGGGAAAGGCTGATGCATTCCTCGAACCATTAATTGAACCGAGAAAGAGGTAGATCAAAGCTACCGTATGTGTTGAGAGCGACAAGGGCCTTCAAATGTGACGCTAGTCGAGGGGATGCAATGACGCTAAGCATGTGGCTACCTAATTACATCTACTTTCGAATAGCAGCTCATCTTATCAGCCCCGATCCTCGAACTTCGCATTCCGCATCGTCGGAAAAGTTATTCAACTGGCGCACTTTGCTAATTATGCAAGTAGATTGACCGCAGCACGTCAATGTAGGCCGAAGAGAGGACGTTGCACGATCCCCGGCAGCAAGAGCAACGAGACCGACAAAGTGCATTCTTATTGCATGCTCCTTTCCGTGAAGTCAGTGTACGAAACTACAAACATTCTCACAAGTACACCATGTACTTTGTATTTATGGAAGATCAACCGAAGTTCGCACTTGGGCGAATGCCTCTTACGTCCCTCCACCCCTGACCTCCCTTCTCTCCCCACCCCAGAGATTATTCAAACTTTCCGCCCACCCCGGATGTGCAAACACCGCATCCCTCAAGTCCATCCACTTCAAGCCTCCCATCATGGCCATCTGCACCACACTCATGATTTCTCCACCTTCCACTGCAATGGCGCTGAAGCTGACGATCTTGTCAGTTTCAGGGTCAACAACCGCCTTCATCATGCCGCGTGTTTCGTCGGTTTCCAAACCTCTTGCGATCCAGGAAGCCGGCATGCTGTACGTGATATAGGTGCGGGACGATGGGAGTGTGGAGAGCGGAGGTCCGATGGTAGCGCACTGCGGATCCGTGAAAGTTATGCTAGGGATGTAAGGAGCGCGTTGTCCAGTAGTGCGTAAAACTGTGGGAGCTTGACCAGTTTTTGGGTATATATTGTCGCGAACAATGCGGAAATCGTCGTATGAGACGTGTGTAAATGCTGGACCGCCTTTCACGTCGCCAAGCGCATAGACATTCTTGATGCTCGTTTCGAGTGTTGGACTGACTTTGACGTGTCCAGTTGAGGTAGTGGAGATACCCGCAGCTGGGAGATTGAGAGTGTCGGTGTTGGGTGTGCGACCAGTTGCTAGAAGAATATGTGATGCCTCCAGCGTCACTGTATCTGTTGCTGAGCTACTGGTTGTGACGCTAATAGGTAGATCGGTATTGTCGGACTTCGAGACTTGATCGGTCTGAGTTTCGAGGAGGAGTTCGATTCCGTCTTCTTCGATGATATCCTGCATGCACTCTGCCAGCTCCGGATCATCTTTCTTTCCCAACAATCTCGGGCCTCGCTGGACAATCGTGACTTTCGCGCCCAAGCGTCGAAAGAGCTGACCAAATTCAAGTCCGATGACACCTCCGCCAATGACAATCAGCTGCTTCGGCACTGCTCCCAGCTCTTGGACACTAGTCGAATCCAGCACTCTGTCCTGATCAATATCCTCCAATCCATAGATTGAAGGTCGCGAAGGTCGACATCCAACATTAATGAACACCTTATCTGCACTGAGGTTCTTAACATCCCCGTCGTTCAAAGCAACCTCAACTTCCCTCTCGCCAACAAACTTTGCGCTCCCCATTACAACGTCCACGCCCGCATTCGCCAATCTCTTTTCACTCCCGCCCCTGAAACTAATCACGATATCTCGTTTCCGCTCTCTCACCTTTAGCATATCAACCCTCACTTCTTCGCCGTCTCCCTGATGTACACCATACTCATGCGCTCTTCTCGCCAGATACGCCATGCGACCGCTCGCCACCATAGTCTTCGTCGGCGTGCATCCTTCGTTCACACAGCAGCCGGCGACATGAGCACGCTCAACCAAGCAGACTGATTGGCCTAGACCCTTGATGTGCGTGGCCAGTGGTGTGCCAGCTTGACCGGAGCCAATGATGAGTGCGTTGTAGTGCTGTGTTGACATGGTAGCGACAAGTCGTTGAGAGGTAGTGTGTCTTGAAATGCGTCTTGGTATGTGGCGGAGAAGCATGAGAGTAGATGTATGTGCAAAGTGGACCAGGTTGTTCCTCCTTGGAGACAGTCGCACGTGCCGTTGTGGGTGATCGCTCAATTACCACTATTTGACTGCAACTGAGATCTGTGTTGGTTGTCCCGTTGGCTCACTTGCGCTGCTCATTCTTTGTCTGCGGGGTGTCAGCCTCAGACCTTCTTTGTCAGTACCAGTACAAATTGCACAACTACAAATTGGAACGTCTACTTTTAATCCCTCCTCACATAGTGCTCAGCAGGCTAGGTATGATTAGAGCGCTAGTATATTGGTTATCGCGAGTAGTAGCAAGCCGTGTCTGAGTAAGCCAGCTCAGTCATGCTGCAAGCGTGTCAGGTCGCTTGCACGCGCCAAATCTCACACGCGCATTCGCAAATTAGAAGTCTAGATTGTGGTCCATGAACCATTTCCATTCCATTAAGCATTATACTACTAATGATTACCTTGACGGTAGCTGGCAGACCAACATTGCAACAGCAGACCGCAAGTTATGCATTCCTCCATGCCAATCATCCAACATCGTTCCAACCCCCTAGCAGACGCCCAGCCGCTCTAAAAATCGAAGCTGCGTGCTGGGCGCTGAAGCGAATGTATACAAGTACAATTGGAAATTCAAAGTACTTTTTACAGTCCAGAAGCGACCGACTGGGGTATCAAAATGTAATAAACCGCGCGATTGTCGCGCTAAAGGATCCACAAGAATATGTGTAGTGGTCCTGAATGACGATGCATCCCTTGATTTGACGACGCCATGTCTATGCCCTTTGAATCCGAATAATGGGATCGCTGAAAATGCTGCGCAAAGGAATAACTCCGTGGTATGCATGAGGTCATCAAGGCCGTCACCGTAACGGTGTAGGTGGAGATGCGATCTGAGGATGAGTCTGAGGATGTGAGCGTGGGTGAGATAGGGGTGAGATGGGTCTATCGCTGTTCGGTATCGGATCCGACGGTATCGCCATCCCAGAGGCTCTGGGCGTCGGCATCGACCGGTGAGCGTGCGCCCATAGGACTTCGACCGCCAGTAGAGTATGAGGAGGAGGAACCGCTGGCCCAATCATCGGAGTCAGACTGTGGCTGAAACTCTTCGTAAATATCGAGCATGCTGTAGCCAGCGCCGTCCATAGGGTCGCCGATTTCGACATAGTCATAGTCCCATCGGAACTCCTTATCGGCTTGCGGGCGAGGGAGGAATCGGGCGCGGGCGAAGAAGTAAGCAATACCAGCCACTGTGCATTGTTAGTATCGAACTGGAATTACGAATCTCAAACTTACGCAAGCTGCCAGCAACCAGATCAATCGCGTAGTGATGCGAAAAATACATGGTTGACCACCATAGCCACATGGTGTAGAAGCAGTAAACGGGGAAAAGCTTGGGGAACAAATGACCCATGAACAGCGTTTCGAGAGTCGCCCATCCTGAGTGCAGTGATGGGAACGCACCAAAGACTACTGGAGAGGCGTGGAATCCAGAGGTGTAGAGATCAACACCGAAAAGCTTGTCAATTGCCTTCAAGCCTGCCGCATCTCCTGCAATGGAGTAGTTGGCTGGCGCCAATCCGTATGTGTTCTCATACCATGGTGGCGAGCATGGGAAGACGGTCTGAATAAGAACCGCCGTGATGTTCATGTAGCCGAACGCCCTCGCCCAGGTTGGCAGCGTGCCGGGTGGGCCCCAGATGAACATGCACCCACTGACGATGACAGGGGATACATAGTGTATAATTCCGTATGGCAGCCATGCTAGGAGGTCTAGGACGGTGTGCTTATGCGCGGACAGGATGTTGCTCAGATTCGCGCCGTACAAGATGTTCTCGAGAGCAGGCAGGACACGGACCCAGATGGCAGGCCGGTAGTCGCCGGATATGTATCTGTGGGTTCAATGTTAGCATATCTGTGTGCACCGTGATGTACCATGAACCTGCTATGGTTGCCGCGTCTTCCGAGTTGAAGCGGCAAAAGTCCAAGAAGCAAATTGTGGCGCAGTTGGGAACATGACGTACTTGCAACTATTGAATAGGAAGAGCCATGTGAGCGTAGGGAGCAGTGGCAGGAGAAATTGTCGAGAAATGGGTAGACATAAGCCGGTCATGAGCAGGCCTGCGACAAACGTCTTCGCGAACGGGCCCGGGGCCTCGCTGACGGACAGGGAGAAGATGGCGACGATGGCGAGGAACAGGTACTGTGCATCGTATATCGACCATGGGTGCGTACGCAACGACTTGAACGTGTCTGAGGGCGAGAAGGACGTCTCCAGCCCGGCGATGGATGACGTGACCGACTGGCGACTGCGTATGCGCGACTTGGTGGCCCTCCACTTCCTGCGCACGCGGTGGGGGATAAAGCTGGGCAGAGCCGAGAGCCCGGGGACCTTTGTGCGCGAAAGCATGTCGGCGGCCTGCGAGTTGTCGAGGAATGCGAGGTAGCTCTTGTTCGTCATGGCTGAGGCTTGTCGGGGGTTCGGGGGGCGCCTGTGACGATGGCGGTGCGTACAAGGAAGCGGCGACACGCGCGACTACGGGCTGCTGGACTCGGAAGGCGGTGCGAGTGCTGGGGTGACTTGGGAGAGCACCAGCAGGCCGTGGACGGGTTGGGAGAGCAAGAGAGAGGGAAAAGCGGAAGAGGGCGGACTAGGGATTATGAAAGAGGCCGCAGTGGAAGCTCCGGATGGCTGAGGCTTGCACAGCGGCCGGGGTTGCAAATTGGGTCCGCGCAGTGAGCCGCCTGCCTCCTTCCGGCCTAGCCTGGCTACACCCAATTTCGTTTACAGCCTTGACGCACAGTCTGCCGTGAGACGAGAGGTGCCAGGATCCGCTTCAATGTTGGCGCCGTTGGCTGAGAATGCTGGTCTTGACGCCGCACGCTGTGTGAAGGCCGACATGGCCGTGGCCGTCGCAGGCAGAGGAGCGCTTGATTGCTGACACGTCCATGCGTTATCTGCAGAGCATGATCGCGTGATGACAGAGTCGATGAGGCTTCACGCTTCGGTAGCGCGCATCTCGCTCTGCAAAATCTCCGTTCCCTGGCCGGACTGGTGCCGTGAGAAAAGTGTGATGCTGCGATGCGTGAGGTAGACTGCGTTAGCTTGCCATGACATCAGCGTACCGCGGCTTGATCGTGCAATGTCATCGAATCGCCGCGCTGCACTCTGGGTGCTAGGCAGAGTCTCTTTACGATATACGGGCATCTGCCTTGGATGTGCGGTAGGGTTGTACCATGGTGCAGCGGCCCCGGCAACCACGTCGGACAATGTCTCACAACCCCAGCCCCAAGGCACGCCCCAGAGTCCGCGAAACATGCCACGCAGCCGTTGACCGCAATTGCAGCAAATAGCACAGCCGGGAGCTCTGACTGGGGACGAGAGACGCTCGCGTGCCACCTGCAGCGCTGACACTCTTCGCAACCAGCGCCGCATCCACACTCGTGGCTGTCCAGTCTGCTCGCCTCTGCCCAATCACATCCTCCAGCACCCTCTGCATCGCGCTGACTGTACGCGCTCGGCAACTCGTGCGATCCGCCAGCCGTGGAGCTGATTTTCAATATGATGCTTGGCCCTCGATTTGCACAGAAAGCGCGAATGCGCAATTTCCTTTTTCCGCCCGCTTGCTCGCCGACCCACTCGCGGGTTGGGTAGTTTCGTGCGGATGGTCGGACGAAACCTTAACTCGAGGTTGCCATTGAACCACGCGACAGGCATTCACAAGCTCTAGATCGTGAACAAGAACAAGCGAGTGAGAATTTTCCACCGTATCGTTCGATAGTTACTTTGCAAAATGCTAGGCAAAAGAGCAAAAAGACTTGTCTATCATAATCTCCCTTCTCCTATTCCTGACTCGAAGCGCCATCTCCCAACAAAGGCCTGCCAATGTCGCAAATTGTCAAGATGCCCATGTGTTTCCGTTCCCTCAACAACGTGCGAGACAACCGTTGCGCAACGAGCAACGCTGTGGCTCCCTCGCGTTTCACCAGACCCACGCCAACGGCGCGAAAACGCGGGTCAACGCGTAACCCGTGTTCTGCATCCCCGTGTCTCCTGGTTCACGATGGGGCCCGAGCTGCGGCTGTGAACTGGGAGCGGAACGGGATCGGGCATTTTGCCTGCAGATGGGAAATTGCGCCCTGGAATGATTCCTTTGCATCGCGAATATAGATTGCAACATGGCTAACCATGGATCAAGTGTGTCAGCTTCGGGACACGCGCGATGCGACGAGGTCAATACTGAAAGTTCAACTATTTGTACACTGTGTAGCTTCAAGAATACTTCTGATTGCACACCGGAAGAGACACGTATTGAGCATATTTGGTCTGCATCTAGACACATCATGAGTTTCATGCGTGATACAAGATCAACGTATTGGGCAGACTCCTACTGTCATACCACTACAGTGTATCGATCAGATCCTCCAGGAAATCATCCAGCTCCAATATCATGAACTGTTCGCCCCACTTCTGCCGGAATGCTCGTCGCTTGTAGCCACCGTTGGTCTGTTGCCTCCAAGTAACGAGCTCTACTTTCCAACCTTTTCTTAATGCTCGCTCAACATGTGCTAAAAATCCATCCGACATCTCTGCTTCAGCGCCGTCACCTGTTGCGAGGACCATAGTGCTTGGGACTTCGATATCCAGTAAGCTTTGGCACATCTTCAAGTGAAGAAGCTCGTCGACGCCCTGTTCTACCCATTTCGGAGCAGAGGGCGTCTTCTGAGCGGTAGCGCCCGTCTCTGAGTCGCTGCCGCTGCCTGAACGCTTCTGTATGGCCCTTTGCCACCCAAGCTTATTCACATCGTTGAAGAATTTCTTCTTCTCCGACTCCTCGCGTGCGATGAACACCTGCTCCTGCACGTTACATTCATATCCAACCGCTTTAGACGTTTCGAACAGCTTCGTGACATGCGGCAGTGGGTTAGCCTCACGGTGAGAGCCAACAGAGACACGCTTAGCGACGGGGCGGCGACGCTCCATGAGCAATGCGAGGCTGTCAAACGACATGTCGTACGGCTGGATGCCGTTGTTCCGGAGCATATCCTTGAAACCGATCATGATGTTGGAAGCATCAACGAAGACGTGTATACCTTCAGGCGTAGGATTCTCGTTTATAAGCTGGCGTGGTGCTACAAGCCACTTTCGCTCGTCCGGGAATTCGAGAAGCAACTTCTCGAATAGGTGCATGTGCCGATCCGTCTGCGGCCGAATTGTGATGGTGGGCCCAGGCAGGGGTGTAGCATATCCCGAACGGCCGGGGGAGAAGGGAAGAGGACTTGGTGTTGTTGGCATTCGTGACTGCACTACAGCCGGATGTGAATGCCGTGGAAGAGTGACTGGTCGAACGTTTCTAGGAATTAGACCATGGGTAACGGGGGCAATGATCTGTGGCGTTTGCAGCTGCAGAAGATGCTGCGGAGCCAGCGCTTGTTGGAGCTGTGCAGGGTTTACGGTGGAAATGAGTTGAACAGTATTGTGCGATGGAAACACCGCTTGAGGCTGAGGAGTTACTGGAGCAGCAGACGACCGCGGCCGCTTGCCGAGTGCAGGACGTGGAGTAGCGCTGGTGGCATGCGGCAATGGAGATGCATTAGCGGCTGACATAGGAGTCGCTGGCCGTATCTTTGCGCCAACATTGGACTGCGCCCTTGAAGGCTTCGTGGGCGTATCCAATGGACTGGACTCATGCTCCACTGATAAGCTGGCGAAAACCTTCGGGATCACATTAGGCTGCAGCTGCAGCTGTTGTTGCGCGACCCTTTCAGCCTCTCTGCGTGCCTTCCGCCTTTGCTTCTTGGTCAAGCTGGGGTCTTGGTTTTCCATCTTCACACCGTCTTGTGACTGTGACTCAAGGCTGCGGATGCGTTCGGGTGGCGCCAGTATGGCTTCAAGAAGCGGAGATGGCAGTAGAGCATCATCCGAGTTGCTCAATTCTGATTCATCCAACGGCGGGAGGGGCTCTGTCGGTGGAAAGCCTAGAGTCTCGAAGAGCTTCCCGAAGTTACCCAGGCCCACGCCTCCATCTACCAACATGGGTAGCCGGGGCTCTGATCGTAGTGTAGGCGATCCAACATCGTGGACGTCGGAATCAATGAGATCAAACACCGGGCCGAAGTTCCAGCCTGAGTCGGGCGGTTGTGAAGGCATTTCTGGGTACACGTCGTTCTCGGGGGTAGTACTGTAGTTGTTCGTGAAATGCTAGAGGGAGGATGGAACTGGAGTGAATTAGCCATAAAGCTCGGCGGTGAAGGTGATAGAAATGCTGTGGCAAGCGTCGTGCAGCCATCGATATGAAGAATCAATAAGTGATGGAAGCTCTAGCAACCCCTCATCGCTGTCCTAGGCAGGCAGAAACATCTAGGCTAGCACTTACGGTGTAACTGGTCTCGAAACAATAGCTTGCCTCGCACGCTCATGATCAATTGCGGCGGTTTACAGAGAGCGTGTCGTGATCACCAGAATGTGTGAAGCTGTAGGAACGGTCTTCAAATACAGGAAATATATTATACGTGAAGTGAAAGTGGTGGAAGAATAGTGAGAGATGGAGGTTCGGTGGCGGGGAGGGATCTGCGGAGGTCACTCAGGCGTGTTAGGTCTCAGCCTCAGGGTCTGTGCGTGGTGATTCATCGCCGGGTCGGGTCGAGATGGCAACGCCACCGATCATCATTCGCAAGATCTGGAAATTGCGAGATTCGATGGGGAAACAAGGATCCGTATGACACCAGGTGCGGCAACAATCTGTGTCCCTTCTCGAACTGGTTGCCACTCTGTTCGTCCACAAGCACATAGGTTATACTAGAGCCTGGCAGGAGTCACCGCAACCTGTAATGATTGTTTGCAGGCTCATAATATTGCTGAAGCTAGATAGACTCTACGATCGCAACGATGCTGCAGATGCTGCTTAAATGTGGGACATAGATTGTTGCCGGACCTGGTGATGAGGCTTGAAGGCTTGCGTGCATGAACCGAATCTTCCGTCGATGTTGGACCCTGCAGCTGCACGCTGCCATGCTGCCTTGTTGAAGTCTGCAACAGTGCTAAGTGTACCAACAGTCTTAGGCTTCACGGAAACCGCAGCAACCCTAACGTGGTTACTACGTTGTCACTCCTGCAGAGCATGATTGATTGTGCGTCATCGCTCGCACCCCCGAAGCGCGAGCCTCGGATGCATGGCAGATTGTACCCCACAATCCGACCGTCACTCCAAAGAATGCGCCCCTCCAGTGGCTTCTTATGTACTACAGCACAACATGTCTGCAGACTTCTGGGCGGGCTACATCTCCGGGGCAGCAGGTATCATAATCGGCAACCCATTAGATCTCGTTAAAACGCGCTTGCAAGCCGGCAAGATCGCACCAAATGCAGATGCGTCGATCACAGTAGCGACCACGCAGGGCTTCCGAGGACAATTCGAGAATGCTGGAACCTTAGTAAGAGGTGAGTGCTCCAATATCAGATTCCAATTTCCCCAGGTATTGCGAGAAGCTGACTTGACCTCCCCAGCATAGGCGCAACAGCACCCATACTTGGCTACGGCGCTCTCAACGCCCTCCTCTTCGTAACCTACAATCGAACACTCGCGTTGCTCCACGAACCCACGTCCCCGACGTCCTTCTCCAAGATTTGGCTCGCCGGCGCAACAGGTGGCCTCGCAAGCTTCGTTGTCTCCGCTCCAACGGAGCTCATAAAGTGCCGGGCGCAAGTGTCAACCGAGCAGAACATAAGTTCGTGGACCATTGCGCGAGATGTATGGAGGAAGGAAGGGGTCAGGGGGTTGTACTATGGAGGTGGGATTACAAGCGTTAGGGACGCCGTTGGCTACGGATTCTAGTGAGTCTCTGAGGGCGCCTCTTGTAGGGCGGTGATGATTGACTTTGGGACAGCTTTGGTCCTATGAGTGGATGAAGCAGACTTGGGCTTTTCCAGATGATTCGGACCGGGACACGGCAATGAAAGTGTTGTTATGTGGAGGTCTGGCAGGCATCGTGACCTGGGCATCCATCTTTCCCCTCGATGTCATCAAGACAAGGGTGCAGACTCAGGTATCACATACAAAGCCCAGATCTGGCGAACGCGGGGCGCTGCTGACACCAGAGACCGAACGCAAGCGGCTAGGCTCGTTTGAAATCGCACGGCAGGCTTACCAAACAGAAGGCGCTGGTGTGTTCTTCCGAGGATTGGGGATATGCAGTGTGAGAGCTTTCATCGTCAATGCTGTCCAGTGGGCGGTGTATGAGTGGATGATGCAAACACTGCAAAAGACATGAGCAGGCGTTCACGGAGAGAAGTTGGCCCTTCAGAGGAGTATATAGCTTGGCATACGGACTGCCTGAGACGAAGAAGAAACAGATGGATTTAAGAGCAATGGAATTGCGAGTGTCACTGGATCTCAGGACCTCCATACCAACTTTGGTTTTTTTAGTGTACAAAAAGAAATTTTGATCATCTCCTAGCGACTCGGTAACATCTGTCCACGTGCATGCGATGTTCCTTTCTCAAGTCCAATCTCATGGAGAGATGTCGAATGTACACGAGAGATGACGCCTAACATTCCTAAGCCCAAGATGTGGAAAGCGGAAACGAGGCTCTGCTATGCCCCATCGCTGTTGTGCCTCAAGATCAAATTACATGATCTGATCCTGAGTCAAGCCGCCAGCATGCTCAGTGCCCTCCATAGCATCGCCGTTGCCTTGGTTGGTGTACTTGACGTAGGTGAGACCAAGAGGACGACCGCCATATTGGTAGCCCGTGAACTTGGCTGATGTCGGGTCAGTAAATATTCCACGGTGTCATGGAATGCACTTACCAATTGCAGTTTCGGCGTCTGCATTCTTCTCGAACTCGACTACACCGGTGCCGCGAGAGCGACCGTTCGGCTCGTACTGAATCTCAGCACGCTCGACCTTGCCAATGGTGGTGAAAAGCTCGACAAGATCCTCGTTGCTAGTAGACCATGGCAGGTTGCGGACGTAGATGGTGTTGCTGGGCTCTCCACCCGAGGCAGCGAAGTCGGTGAAGGGGTTGGGCGGGTTGGCGGTCGCGTTGGGCTCGAAGCCTGCGGCACCGCCACCAGGAGGACCGCCATAGCCTCCGCCGCCTCCTCCGTAGCCGCCACGGCCACCGAAACCACCTCCAAAGCCACCGCGACCGCCAAATCCTCCGCGTCCGCCGAAGCCACCGCCGAAGCCGCCCCGGCCACCGAAACCTCCGCGACCTCCAAACCCACCTGGAGCTCCAGCAAAACGATCCTCGCGAACTTCTAGTTGGCGTCCTTGCCAGTCGTAGCCGTTGAACTGATTGATGGCATTTCGCGCATCATCCACGGTCTCGAATGCTACTATGCCTGAGCCCTTGGGACGACCGTCGGGGGCGACGTGGACGTCGGCACGAAGAACCGAGCCGGTGTGAGCAGCTTGGCGGAAGAGATCCTTCAGGTCCTGCCAGCCGACATTGTAGGGGAGCTATAGATGCAATTAGCAGTGACCTGTGAGGGAGGAACAACGAGGAAATGGGCTACAAACGTTGGCAACGTAGACCTGTCTGCCACCTCCGCCCGCGCCAGCATTGGGGGGGCCGCCGAAACCGCCTTGGAATCCGCCGCGCATGCCGGGTCCACCTTCGAAGCCTCCGCGTGAGGTGCTAGGATTGCTGAAACGAGGCTCGGCCTCTCGGTCTTCGCGAACGTAGACAAGTCGTCCCATGAGGTTCTGGTTGCTGAGCGTTGCCACGGCGTTCTGTGCCTGCTCCCGAGTCGCATATTCCACGATGCCACAGCCCTACACCCAAGCAAAAGCCAGTCAACCTCCATCCTTCTCACGATCAAGACCAGCCATCTATCATTACCTTTGACATTCCATTCGGCAGTAGTAGTACGTCGGCGAAGAGAACTTCACCCGCTGCGACCGCGTTAGCCCCCGTCGATTGCCTCGATAGGACGCCGTACCTTGTCGCATGAAATCCTTTAGGTGGTGCCACTTGACATCGTAGGACAGGTTGCCGACATAGACGCGGCGGTCCTGCTGCGACGAATCTCGAATGCTCTGCATCATGTTGTCCTTGCCTTCCACTGAGCGCGCCGGAGCTCCTCGAGCTGCGTAAGACGACTGGTAGCCTCCTGCACCCTGCGCACCACTGTTGGGCGACCGTGAGCGGCGGTCACTGCGGCGATACTCGTCGCGATCGCGGCTGCGTGAGCGGCTGCGGGGAGAGTAGGAGCGTCGAGAGCGCCGCGGTGAGCGAGATCGTCGGCGAGGTGAGCGGTCGCGCTGGTCATACTGGTCAGTTTCGTACGACATGATGTCGAGCAATGAACGAGCGAAATAAAGCAAAGCAAAAGACAGTGATGAGCGTGCGTGGGTGCTGGCTGCTGTTGTGTGGGTGATGGAGTTGGCGCGCGGAAGGTGGAGTGCGCGTGAAGGTGAGCAACGTTGGCGCAGCCCAGTGAGGTCAAAGCGCTTGGCGGCGGTTGCCGGTTGGGCTGGGTCACGTGGGCGCCACCACCACTGCACTGTGAACTGGGGCACGTTGCTGCCTGGAAGAGTGAAGGGGAGGTCCGACGACCACTCCACCGTCGCCATAGCCGCGCTGGACTGGAGAGGCAAGTGCGCCGCTCGCTGCGCTGCGAGGCGTACAGAAAGACACAGTGAGGAGACAAGGCTGGACTTACCCTATCGTCTGGACGGTAGGTGTCGTCTGGATGCCGGAGTCAGCGGGACGATGCTCAAGATGAGAGGAAGCAGAACCGTGATGGATGGCGCGAGAATGAGGGGATTTAGGGGAGGGGAAGCCACGGGTGCGTGGCTAGCTCTTACCCATAATGTGTATAAGAAGGTAGCAACCGTGCCAGCTGAGTGTGTGGACCCAATGCGAGTACTCCCAGGAGCTGCAGACGACAGATTGCGGTCCTTCTTCTGCCTTCCTCAATGACGCTGTATGGAGCCTCGAATGAGCAAGCCTCCCCACGGCACAGCCGCCTTCCAGCCAATCGACGCGCAGAAGTGGACACCGAGAGCTCAAGGAAGTCCCGGCAGCTTGGTTTGGTTGACGGCGGGTGAGGTTGCAGAACGATCGGGGGTGGTATCCTGTCAGCCCTCGGGGTTGTGTATACGTGGTGGGACTGAGCAAGACGGGCTTATAACACGAGCTCCATGGCGTCTGCCAGCGGCGGAAGGCCTGCACCCGCGCACCTGCCTTCTCGAGCAAACACGGTGATGGGCTTTGGGTGTGCAGTGCAGGAGCAGCTCCCCCACCACGGGCAGCGGGGCAGACGGCTGCCGCTTCCCGATTTAGTATCCGACATCGCCAACTATTCTTTCACCATCGTGGCCCACAAAACGTTTGCTACTCGTCTCGGTCACACCACCGCCCCGGCACACAGCATCGACGCGGGTTCGTGAGACGAGTTCGCTGCCCAGATCGAGCTGTTCGCTCCGGCCACGCAGTCTGATCACCCGGAGCCTGTGCCCCGACAAACCCTCGCGCTTGGTATCCTTTCCGACCTCTACTGATACATGGTCGCAGTTGACATGTGCCGGACATGCACACGCTCTGTATCCGGCAGCAATGCTCGCCGTCTAAATATCGTCGACCGCCCTAGATACACTGACCGCCGAGCGATTGGGCTAGTTTAGCCCTTTTTCCCGCAGTGGAATCACTTCGACTTGAACCGCTCTGCTAGTGCTAAGCTCACAGCTATGTCACTGGCCTTACTCTACACCACACACTGTCCAGGGCGATCGCCGGGCGCTCTCTCGTTCCATTGCTTGCTTACTCCTGCGTGAAAGTGTGCCCAGAAGAACAGCATAGCATAGCCACTTTCGCTTGCCACAGAGCGAGAAATTGTCAGCTAGCCACCTCACCGCATACATGCAGGGACAGATTAGATGTGCTGATTGGATAAGCCATCGACACATTGAAGGACGTCAGGACCTCCGGATTGGCCTACGGTTCGGCACATTCTCGTGCGTTAATTGAAACAGAAATTTCCCGTCCGTTGTGAAATTCGCTGGTGCAGAACGAGACGGTGAAGTATCAGCAAGCTGTAACGGGTGTCGGGCGATGCGAAGGTGGATATGCTCGGGTCACAACTTGAGATCCGAGGATGTCGTCGACAATTTGCGCAGGCTTGCATCAGCATGTGGTGTAAGTCACCCTGTCACACACGGAAAGAACCAATGACGGTTCAAGATCGCAGTGTGTCTAATTGCAGCATCTCAATGGGCCAACGGGTCGCACACGGTTCGACACATTTCGTTCGCCAAATGCACGATCTTGTTGGGATCAAGCGACCCTTGTTCCCGCCCATGCAGCTGGCAGCAAAGACTTGTCATGGTTCTCCTCTGCAAAGTGGGGTCCGTTTTCACTGACCGGTGAACGAATTCTTTCTCACTGTGCGGCCAGCTATTGCATCATTGGAGAGCCCTCCCATGCACTCTTTGCGGTTCTTGTCTCACCAAAATGCTCTGCATGGGTGCGTCGTGTTGGCGCGAGCCTCTTCATACCTTGTTCTTCAGGGACCACTTCGAAGTTGGTGTTGTTTGTCCTTCCCAAACGTTCAGGAATATCGTAAATGCATGACTTGAACCGGGCTTAGCACGAAGATAAGCTTGCCGTGCTCGGTCTGACAGAGTCAGTAAAGAATAGAAATGTGTTCTCAATCCCTTCATCCATCGAGACATTGCATACAACCGCGCCCTGACTCATTACCAACTCGGAGGCGCACCACGTTAAGTCCAAGGGCTCTGAACGAAAGACCGATGTTTATTAGCATTAATTCTCCCACGAATTCTTCTACGGTCAAACAAGAGCTACGCAGCTCAATTCAGATTCCTAGAGCACACCACAAAATCACAAGTGAGTAACCAATAATTGCGTCCCGGATAACCATCTACAGCATTGTTCGGTGCATTGTCGTTCATGATGTTCTCAGGACAAAACCTAGGTAGCGATACGCGATGAAGTATCAAATTGCTATTGTTTGCGCTTGACATGGTCATGTTGCATGAATGGCCGGCATTGTCAAGCTGAGTGTACTGCCTTGTCACACATGCACCCGCTTGCCGTAACCAGGTGATGAAATCTCAGTGTCAATCAGTCGAGCGACGCTTCATCAAAGCCCCTAGGAGCAAAGCCTGGCGCGTTATGTTAGCTTTTTGTATTTGCAAACAGCTTGTGGGATCGTATGCGGTCGCTGTGGCAACGATGCCTAAGGATGGTCACGCAAAAGAACCTGAAAGTACGAATCGCGCAATGAGCTCTTGCATTCATGCATATCCTATCTGCTACCAACCACCGCTATGCCTGGTGCCATGCGCGTCGTCAGGACAAAATTTCAGCCGAGTCGTTGAGCATGCAGGGACACGCGCATCCGTGAACATATCAGCCTGTACATGCTTTGTTGTGGATGTGCAATACATTATTTACGCATTGAATTTCCATGAACACTGGCAGAGGTTATAGAAAGCATTACCTACTGATTACTCACTGCAGCTCGGGACGGTCCGTCTCGGTTGGAATACGTCAAGGATGACTGAGCACGCATTTGCATCTCAATGGCTCCAGCACTGAGTGTCTAGAAGCCGGGAAGCCTGTCTCATGCTTCTTCGTCGATACACGGTCTGCACAACCGCCTTTATAGTGACTAACTATAGTCGCTAGATAGTACGGTTGTTAGGTCTAGTGGCAATACGTGGCATGCTCGCAAAATGAAGATTGAAGATAGGCGACGGTGCTTCGACCATAATCTGTCGAAGTCTCAATGATCATTTGAAGAGACTATTCAAAACATTGAAAACATTGGAATCTCCGAGGATGCACCTGGCATTCTGACATCTGGACTCTGGCTCTAGAAGATAGCCTATCAGCGTGACGTCAGTCTACGTCGTGGTGAGAAGTCCGTACGCAGAAGCACCCGAACCCTGCAAAGGCCAAAAGCTTCAGATAAGAGAACAGTGGGGCGACTATCCAGAAACTTCAGCGGGTGGAAACCGTTCAGGGTCATGTCATCCTCTCCGAGATATTTCCTACTCGCTTGACGTGCCAAACCTAGGAACTTCAGCCATCGGCCGAAAGAAGCAGTCACGCTTAGCCATTTCGGTGCTAGCTCGTGGCGATGATCAAGGACGCTTCCGTCGACGAAACATTGAGCCTTCATGTTCTGACTGTTCCGAGCGAACTCCGTCAGCTTGTCATGTCTTTTCCAGCCTTGCAATCAGTGGTGCAAATCTTTCAGTCGTCCGTGCTGTATATATATCAAGATATTCCTCGCTCAAAATGCATATCACTACAACCGCCTGTACTCAGCAGTGCATCACTCTTCCGTACGATCACCTACAAATCTTCCTTGAGATTTCCAATTGCGGTACCATTTCCTCGGAAGGCTTACAATTAACCACTGGACCATCATTCAGCACCTCGCATGATTCGACGCTTGCCCATCTGCATTGACTACACATAAGTACTTGCCACTGGTCATCCAAGGCTGAGTAGTCTCAGCGCTTGCAGCCACATCCTCTGGGATCCACGGAGTACCTACTTGCCGTTTCGCCCTTCCTCGGAGATCATGGCAGAGCAAACACATAGGCAGCACGCCCTGTCAAGGGACTTCGCCGACGCCGACCCGACACACCCAGTTCACGCGTTGCCGAATGATAGTGCCTCGGAAATCACTCACATGGAGTCCGAAAAGCCTGAGCCGATCCATCGCGTACCTACGATTGAAGATGTAATCAATCTGCCTCTTCGAACGCTTAGTAACGATGCCAACCTGGACGAATATACTCAAGAGACCATCGATGGTCAAATGCTTCGGGAGATCCGCTCCAGTGCGACTGGCCGGATTGAACGCTATGAGCTAGTCACATTCAAGATTGATGACCCAGAAAACCCCAAGAACTGGAGCAAGGCATACAAATGGTACTGTACCATGTGTGTCGCAATTACTTGCTTTGTTGTCGCCTTCAACTCCGCGGTTATCACTGCCGATCTCGAGGGCGTCGCAGCCGAGTTCCATGTCAGCGAGGAGGTCTCTCTCCTCACCATCACGCTTTTTGTCATCGGCTTCGGTGTAGGACCAATGGCATTTGCTCCCCTATCAGAGATCTTCGGACGCCGTCCGGTATACGCAATCACGTTAGCCCTCGCCGTTATCTTCACCATTCCGGGCGCTGTGGCAAAGAATATTGGCACTCTACTGGTCACTCGTTTCCTTGCTGGTGTCGCATTCTCTGCGCCGATGTCTCTCGTTGGTGGTACCCTGGTTGACCTTTGGAAGAACGAAGAGCGCGGTGTTCCTATGGCTGCCTTCTCAGCCGCGCCCTTCATCGGTCCAGGAGTTGGTCCTCTTGTGGGCGGCTTCCTGTCCGAAGCGGGCGGCTGGAGATGGTTGTACTGGATCCAGTTGATTCTCAGTGGCTGTGTCTGGATCTTGATCACATTCACGGTGCCGGAAACCTATGCTCCCCGCCTACTCGCAGTCCGCGCAAAGAAGCTTCGCAAGGAGACTGGCGACGCAAAGTTCGTGACCGAGCAGGACCTTGATACACGGCCGTTCACCCAGCGCCTGTCACTCTTCCTTCTTCGCCCATTCCAGCTACTCTTTCGAGAGCTCATAGTTTTCTTCATCTCGTTGTACATGTCAGTGCTGTATGGTCTCTTGTATATGTTTTTCGTTGCATACCCCATTGTCTACCAAAAGGGGAAGGTACGTACCACTAAATCAACATTAGTAACGCAGCATGCTGACACATCTGACAGGGCTACTCTGCTGGTATCACTGGTCTGATGTTTATCCCGCTCATAATAGGAGTCCTGCTCAGTGCCGCATGCGCGCCTTTCGTTAACAAACACTACCTTAAGCTCGTCGCAAAGCACAACGGCCACCCTCCTGCCGAAGCCCGTCTTATACCAATGATGGCATCATGTTGGTTCATTCCCATTGGTCTATTTATCTTTGGTTGGACTAGCTATAAAGAGCTTTCGTGGTGGGGCCCAGCCATGGGAGGCTTCAGTGTCGGATTCGGCTTTATCTTCCTGTACAACTCGGCGAACAACTACCTCGTGGACTCATACCAGCACCAGGCTGCATCGGCACTTGCTGCGAAGACCTTCTTGCGATCATTCTGGGGCGCTGCTAGCGTCCTCTTCACCATTCAGATGTATGACAGGCTCGGCGATCAGTGGGCCAGTTCGTTACTCGGCTTCATTGGCCTGGCTTGCTGTGCAATCCCCTTTGTCTTTTACTTCTTCGGCTCCAGGATCCGTGCGCACTCGCACTACGCTTACTCTGAGGACGAGGAAAATCAGCCAGGCGAGAAGCAGGGTGCTTAGAGGCCTTCTCGCGGGTCGCACGTCCGCGACACAGACAAGTTTCCAGAGTTGAAAGGAACGTCCTAACCGTGGAAGCATCCTCGACATCCCCAAAAAGGATTGCATGTACGGGGAGTTTGGTGGCGGTATCGTAGTCTCTTTGCGGTTGCATTGCATTACTTGGCGTTTCTGTTGGTCATCGGACAGCCCGGAAGGACTTTGGAGGACGTTTCGAGCTGGGCTTGTCAACGTGGCGAACAGCATGTTTCTATGATAGGCGGTGGTGCATATTTCCATGGCCGAAGAAATAAATGTTAATACTTAGTGAAGATTACTGATCTCAGTGGTGTCCCTGATGCAGAACATGCGAAACTCTTGCTGCTCAACTATTCGCCTCGCGCGGTTACGATAGCATTTTGCGCAAATGTCATGGGCACATCTTGACGCATACTCACGTCTCGCATACTCTGGGCATGCAAAGCACTGGTTGAGCAATAACTGATCAAACGAGGCCACGATGAGGCTTACATTTCGAACGCAACCTCGCTACTTTCTATAGTCCTAAGCTGATAACATTCTTCTGGACGTCTGCGGGTGGAGGACAAACGTGGCAACCACCAAGACCTCTGGAGTACTGCACGCTCTTTGCACCCGAGCTACTGATGAGAAAGGTGCATTATCCCTCGCTATCTGCAGAAATGGGAAACGGGTGTCTGGCGAACATTGCTGAAAGATCATCTCATGCACAGTTGCGAGGTGAAAATGGCGCAGTAGCTCGAGTCAAGCCTTGCCTAGCCCCGTGACTAACGGTTAGCCAGCCGAAAGTGGGGCATCCAACCGAAAGCGCTACCAAGGCCGACTCCATTAAGCGCGTTCAATCCAGTGCTCTCGACAACTCCGAATCCCCACCGAAGCTTCCGAAGATGGATGATCACGATCTCAAGTCGCAGCAACAGTCGCATGCGCCGTCTGGCTTCCTGCAAGACACGCCCCCGCGCGCCGACGTCGACGAGATTCTGCGCAGGAAGCGGAAGGCCAGGGAATACAAGGTAAGCAAGCCTGCGTGCGCGATTGAAGGCGTTGGTGGTGCAGCAAGGCATGCGAAGCGGTAAGAGATGGACATGCGCAAAGGAAGCGTCTTTGGATTGCCAAATAAGGCTACACAATCCGGCGCATGGAGCAGCTAGCTGGTGAACAGCTCCGACCCCGCGCACTTGGACTGACTGTACTTGTAGGCCTGCTATCCGTGTCGACAACGAAAAGTCAAGTGCGATCAGTCGGTGCCGTGCAAGACGTGCGTCGTCCGCGAACATCCAGAACTATGTACCTACCACCCACCGAGCGAGTCGCATCCGCCCGCCAAGAGGATAAGCATGGGGCTTGGACAGAACGGCCATGACTTCTCCAATGGCATGGTCCACATACACGGCGGGACAGTCACGCTGCCTCGAGAGGTGCGCATGATAGCGAGCGTGCAAGGCAGTAGCCGGCGCTGACGATAGCAGGACTGGGAGCGCATTTGCGCCAAACTGCAGCAAGCAGAGAAGTCGCTTGGAGAACTCAAGAACTCGATCAGCAGCGTCTCTGAAGTGCCACCACCCATCAACGGCTTCTCGCCCACAACATCCGGAAACACACCGCTGGCGGCCCCTGCGCCAATAGACGGCGAGCAGAGTCACGTACGCACGCAAGGAATACACACACGCAACGACATCACAGGCCAGACAATACACATAGGGCCAAGCTCAGTACCCGCCTTGGTCATGGCGTTGGGTAGGGGGAACACAGAATGGGCGCCAGGTGTGCAAGACCTGTTGGGCAAGAAGAGCATGCTGCCGATATTTGGACTGGATAATGAGAGCGCGACATACCCGTTCGTGGATTTATGGGGCTTGCCACACGGATCGATAGCCCGCGCCAACGAGCTCGCGAACGCGCTGCCCAGCGACTCGGAATGTCTCAGCTTCTTCCGATGTTACCGCGAAACTGCCCATGTTGTATATCCTGCCGTCTCCGACATCGAAGGAATCGAATCGGATCTTTTGCTATTTCTGATCAACCGCGCAAGCTCACAGGGGACCGACGGCATCACCGACCAGCAGATATATGGCAAAGACCTCCACTGGATCGGGTTGGTCTTTGCGATTCTCGCTTCCGGATGTCAATGTTCGACTCTATCAAGGCGGGAGCGAGAACTAACTTCACAGGTCTACGTCTGCTGCAGCTTCGAATGTCTGCGTTTCACAAACTTCCTCTCCCACGCAACACTTGAGAACATTCAGACCCTTCTCATCCTCGGAAACGTCATCTCAAACAACATGAACGCCGGTGTGGCGTGGAGTCTGATGGGTCTCACGGTTCGCCTATCGCAAACGCTTGGCCTCCATCGCATGTGCCCGCCATCAACGCCTGTCCACCAGAAGATCACACGAAGCAAAGTCTGGTGGGCATTACTCTGGCAAGACTCGCTGTTGTCTGTCTCCTATGACCGTGCATCATCGACTACCACGATCGATCATACAGTGCCGCTCAGCCAGCACACAGCGCCTGGCACAAGAACGTACGTTGAGAGCATGTATCGTCTTTGTAAAGTCGGTCTTGATATCGTTCGCGAGCGGCAACGAACACAAAACTCACATGATGCATTGATCAGGATCACAGAGCACCGCAACGAGCTTCAAGAGATCATGATAGATGCAGCCGACTATTTGAAGGATTCCAGAAGGTGCAGGTCAATGCGAGATCAGCTGGAACACTGGGCACTATACCTGCACATCTCGTACATCACGTCCGAGCTCTGTCGACCCGCAATCAGCCCCGCAACCGCCGGCCTTGATCTGTCAAAGACATTGCGGAAGACCTGTATCGACAGTCTCACCAACACCGTCGAGGCCTTCCTTGGCTTGCAGAACATGACACCGTTTGCGACGCGGTCGTGGTCCGCAGTCCACCGGTCACTCAGCTCAGCGCTCTTGCTCGGCATCCTCGGCGAACACAACCGCAATGAACGCGCACGTGGCCTCCTACAAAACGTTATTCAAGTCCTATCAGATGTTACGAAGGACGTCGACCCCGCCGAGATGGCTACGCCCATCACACGCTCGGTGTCCGCTCTCGAGCGATTACTCAAGATTACATCCACGCATCACCGCAAGGCGAGCGAATCGGGCTCGCAAGCTTCCCCCACAATGCATGTCTTCACGGCCGATGACATCAACAATGCTTTGATCAACGGCGATAGCAACATGTTCTCGCAGTCGCCCCTGTTGGGTCTGGATCTGGACTCGTCACCATACGCACTTATGGAGTCCATCGTCTGGGGTGCGCAAAAGACACCTTGACATTAGGGCCATGAGATAGTTGAGCTCATACTTGAAGCACCCCATCTGTCTTCGGAAATATGCTGCTGCACTCTTGCGCAATCTTTCATGCTGAGGGAGGGCCTAGCTGAACATTGAGGGTATTACACCCGCGCCCTGGCATACGTTCTTCATGGACGGTGTCTGTGCGATCAGAAGCCAGACGTCTGTCATGCATCAATTGACGAGACGGAGAGTTATATGCCAGGGATGGGAGCGTAAAAGCAGGGGCACTCGCGATTTCGATCAGCGAGGGCACTATGTACGGATATGGCGGGAGGTACAATTTGTGACGACAAGATGTTTGTGTTGGGTAGAGGTTGAGGGGACAGGGTGAAACTGGAAGTGTTCAAGTGCATAGAGGATTTTCATCACGAAGGAATGATGCTCTCCACGTCAAAGTCGAGATGAAATGCTTGCGGAGGAAGAACATGTAAAAGCACCGATCATTAACTCATTCATTTCATTCGATCTAGGGGAATCAAGAATCGGGTATCGCTACCCATACTGCGCGGAAAAATCAAGCCGCAACGCCGGTTGTGTCGCTCACGCACTGCGGAAAGTTCCTAACACCAAATCCCTTGACGAGACCACAAGCGTGACAGCTTAATAAGGACTGTTCACAATGTCGTTCCGTCCGAGGTAGCTTCCTCGAACACCACTCCGTCTGTTTGCACCTACCCTTGATGGTGTTGCGATGCTCTCGCGCGTCGGCTTTGACAGCGCCCGCCTCGCCACCATGTCAACCTCGTTGGGCAATGCAACGATGAGGTTCTTATCTGAGCCAAACTTGAAGTTGTCGGCCTTGACTTCTTCGGCATAGCGTTTGATGTTGTACGGATCCCTGCGGTTCGCAAGAACCTTCTTAAGACTCCAGGTGACGATGAAAGGACCAGTAGCCGTGATGATGGTGGTTTCTTTGTCATCGAGACCAGTATTGAATCGCGCAGTGGTGAAAGAGATAGGAGCCTTGGTTTCGTGCTGGAATTGCGCGACGTGGGCGGGCGTGAGGGCGAGGCGGCGGGGTTGCGGCTTGTCATCCTTCGCGAAGGCCTTTTCGAATCCAAGTTTACCATCGTTCTTTCCACCCTTCTGTAGCGCATCAATGAGCAGGAGATAAGTTCGGGTCGTAGCGAGGACCCATCGACCATCTGCGGACACGTCCATGCCAATGATAGGGTCACCTAGTGCAGGTATCAGAGTTTTCGCGTTGATACCGAGGCGGTCGAACAGTCGAATGTCTCCTTTCTCGGATGCCACAGCGATGTGACCCTTCTCAGTAGTTGCGGCAGCCGAGAAAGCGTTCTTGGTCGCATATTGCTTGAGCTGGTCGTCAACGAGCTTGTTGCCTGAAAGACGAGGATCAACACGATAGAGTGCGTTGCCTGATAGACCCAAAAAGGTCTGCTCCCCGCTCATTTGTGCGAATTTCTGCATAATGGTTAGTATATCTTCACAAAAATACAATTGCTCAAATATGACTTACGTTCTCGGGCGCGAACACCTTCACGGGAATGTCATCATGGACCTTCCACTCATCAACCACCTTCCCGGTCTCCAAATCCATCCGATAGAGAGAGTTGGGGTTGTCTAGGTTCTGCAATATCATGTCCTGATCCTGTTGATGGAGCATGACTTTATTGGGATTGAAAGCCTTGCCCTTCGGTGTCATGACGTTCGAAATGGTAGTGGAGAACTGCAGCTGGTTGTCCGCCGTATGTTTGAAGACACCGATCTTGTTCCCTCGCACAACAAAAGACCTGTCGTGCTTGTAGCCAACTGCCAGCTGTGAATTCTCTGCACCATCCTTGGGACCTGTCTCGACATCATCTTCGTCTTCGTCCGAGTCGTAATGCTCGCTCTGTTGATCGTTGGCGCTCTCATAGTCTTCTTCCTCTTCTTCCTCCTGCTCTTCATCGGGCGCATCCTCCATTGTGAGATCTTGAAATGCTTCCAGAACATACTCACGATCCGTGTCTTTCGCCTTGCCCCACTTGACCTGGTTCAAGTGCTCCCAGAGGGCTTGCATGACGCCATTCTGGATGTTCTCGAGCTCCTCTTGCTCGTTGAACTTGAGCAGCCACGAGTAGGCCGAGCCGTCCTCCAGGTAGTGATTGAAGATGAAAGACTTGTACTCGTAGTTGAAGACTGGATTGATATCCTCAACAACAGGCTGACCAAGCCACTCGCGCTCGTCACCAACAATATGCAGCCAGTATTCCCAGTTGCCGATCTCGGTCACTGTGACATGAACCTTGGGGTCTTGTCGAATGAATGTGCCAGATGGGAAGTCGAACAGGTGGAGCTCTGCGTCTCCCTCTGCTAGAGTTCCCAAAGCTTCGGGTTTGGAAACAGAGGGCGGTGCAGCAGTCGGGTCTTCTGTTACTTGAGGCGCCTTGCCCTTTCCTGCTGCCTTTTTGGTCATAGCTTCCTTTGTAGTGTTCGGGAAAAGCTCTTCGGTCGGCGGAGGTGCGGCAGGGAGGATAGCTTTGCTAGTCGGACTAGCGATTGGGCTTGCGTCTGGAATGGGCTCTTCGTAATAGGAGAGCGCTTCGAGGTCCTCCTCACTTGCGTGTTCGTGGCTTCTCCTGAACTTCCTCTCGTATACACACTGCAGCGCAACCCGTTCGAATAGTGCTGCAGTCTCAGGCTTCACCGAAGCGTCGCAAACAAACTCCCAGAGGTCGTCAACGTCCCCGCTCAGGTCGCGCCACGCAAAGATCTTCTCGCCAGTCGAGCGGACGTCGGTGCGGAACTGGAGGCCTTCGTCTAATAGAAACGTCTTCTCGTCCTTGTCAGCAGCGAGCGCGTCGAGTGCTGCGTCTTCGCCCCCTTCCTCTGCGAGCAGGTCCTCTTCTCCTTCCTCGTATGCGCGTTGGACGACAAGCTGGTACTGGAACTCTTGTCCAGTGCGGCGAATAGTGGCGGCAGCGTCTTTGAAGATGAGCTCAGAGTAGCCCTTGACTGAGCGGGGTCGCACGAGGTAAAGCTGGCCCTGGGAGATTTCGACGATGGTTTCCTTGGAGCTGTCGCCGAAGACGAATTTACTGACTGGCAGGTGAATGTTAGTGTCACTTCATGCAATAGCGGGGGAGGGGCAAGCAAGCAAAACTTACGGTTGCGGAGCATGAACATGGCGGACAGTGCTCAGGGTGGCGGTAAAATGGTGAGCTTGGCCGTCTATTTGGAATAAAGAAGCCGGCGCTCGTGAGTTGCCATCAAGTCGAGTGCTCAAAAGGCAGCAATTGTTATGATGCTAGCGGCGCAACGACCCTGGAAAGCAAGCGTTCGCTAAGCGTAAGCTATGTCATAGCGCACGTGACACTAGGCAGAACCCTTTCATTAACACCTTGTCTTAGCTGGATAAGGTCACTAGTGACAAGATGTTTCATATCAGTTCATGAGAAACTACTCACCTGCATGCGCAGGATGCTACTCGCTCTGATAGGTGCATTCTGAACAACCACAAATTGTTGCACTTCTGAAATACTTAGTATTCTTGACTACGAGCACATTGACCAGATTTCAGATTGTGTTGCCAGTGTAAAGTACCTCCTTCGAAACTGTAAGCTCATTAGCAGCGTAGACTTTGAAGCCTTGCGCTGCTTAACTTTTATGCTTGACCGCGTGCCTCAAAACACCGTTCCCAGGCAACTCAGACGCGTCCGTGCCTGCCTTACCTTTGGCGCCTGCTAGCCCGCCTGTTCACAGTGACACGCACGACTGCGGCATCAGGTATGCTTGAAGGGTGGTGATGCCCGTCCAACTCGATGTGCCAGTGAAAGCCTGTTGGACTGTTTGCAAGGACGGAATGAAGTCGGGGACTTGTTGTAGAATTCATGCTAAAGTCGACTGCTTGCTCCGGCATCAGTCCAGAGTATCCCGCGCTCTTGTTCGCCATCAACCCAGGAACATCCATGTACAGCTGCATCAAGCTTGTTTGATCACATGCAGCCCGATGAACTTGTTGTAGAAATCTCTTCGATGAACAGAGCAAACGAATATTTTCGTTAACCACCGTGCCACTAATCAGCGTCCTACTCCTGCTGGAACGTCTTCTTGACGCTTCGTCGTGGTGTCTGTCCCGCCTCTGATCTTGTCGTTTGCCCACTGATCCACACGGCGTGACCCCAGCTTCCCCGAGATCCTCGCAAACTCTATTTGCAAACTCGCCGGCAGTGGGACTACTACCTAACGAGCGACTTGGGTGCTCATATCGCGCCACTTAGACTTTTGCTGGGATAGCCTCAATAATTTGGCTTAGGGTTGCGATACATTGCACATGCGGGAAATATCAGAGGTGTCGCAAAAGGTGCTAAGTCGATTCGGTGATGCTTCGGCGGCATTGCTTCACCCTTGATCGCGGGTTTGAGCGCCGTTGCCGCTGGCGCGCAATGCGCTGAATACGCTGCTCTGACCCTTAGGGGCTAGCTTGAGGGGACAGAAGCGTGATTCGGGCAGGCGGCGATCTGCTTTGATGGATTCGAGGACCCTGGCTTTGTTAACGATCTCAGAAAATCATCTTGATACCTCTGAGAATGACTTGGGTTGAGAGAGGGTAGAACTCACCATTCGGCAGTGATGAACTTGACAGCTTTTCCACCAGTTCTCGCAATCTCCTTCTGAATCTTGCTCGCTGCCAGTCCTCCCCCAGCACCGCCGTTCGTCTTTGCCGTTCCAAGCAAGACGTGCGTGACAGAGCGGCGACCCAATGCAATAGAGTGTCTAGCACCGTGTGCAGCCAGCAAATGCTTTAACTTATGATCAGATATTAGAGGCGCAGTGGATCCATTAATATAGAAGCATAATCCGGCGAAGATCTGCTTGTCGGGAGATTTCGAGGAGGCAATGCACGTGTCGTCACAAGCTGAGTCGGTACCTACACATCTTCAGAACAGTCTTCGATGATTGTTGTCGCCAGGAATGCTTTAGGGATAGAGACCCCAAGCAGTGCGAGCACAAGTGCCTGGCGGACTCTGATGATGCCGGTGTTGTCGGGACTTGACGTACCTTCACTGTGTTTGAGAGCTTCGAGCGTATGTTGCGATGCCACATCACCGCCTGCTGGAAAGCACCTTCCCCCAGAGTCGTTCCCTAACATTGACTTCTTCCCTGACTTGCTCGCGCCCCAAATCTCAACAAGGCTCTTTTGTCCGCCAGTTCGAAGCCCTGGCGCACCCTTCGCCCAGCCGCCATTCTCTTTCCTCCCATCTTTGCCAAAATTCGCACTGCCTGCGCCAACAGAATCTGCGACCCGCTTGCCACCGCCACCCAGGCCTCCCTTGTACTGCTCACTGAGCTTCAGATTGCGCGAAGCTCGCCATGACGTAGACCCAGAGAGACGGTTCTCTGCGCGCTGGTGGCCTGTCGAGGAGCTGTTCCAAGGGTCGAAGAAGGTGCGAACTGCCGGAATGGCCTTGGTCGGGGAGGGTCGAAGGGCCGTGACTGCGCGCACCGAAGACGAAGGCACTTGTGACGAGGCCGGCGCGTGTGATGGGTTGCCACAGTCGTGCGTTTCAAGTTGCTGCGCGCCGGGGTCGAGGTTGCTCATGCCGGGCGTAGATCTCGTTGCGCCCTCTGCGCTGTTTTGCGGTTAGCTCAGAGCGCGCCATGCCCGAATGTGACAGTGTGCGACGACAATGCATTTCTCGTGCTCGCAAATGCAGGTGAGGCCTGACATGTCCATTGGGCCAGATGCGGAATCGGGCAACCGTGCTGCATCTGGCATCGCGTGGCGGGGTTGCGACATACCCTGCTATTGTTTGTATGTAGGGCCAGCGGTGTGCCTGCGAGCCACTGTGTTGACAGTGTGATCAAAAGCAAAAGTTGCGTGCGCCGTCAGGGTTCGAGGGGACTCTCGCTCATGAATGCGGCGACAAAGTTTCGTGTTCGGGTCAATGATGCTGAAGCGATCAGTGAAAGCCGCTTGAGCGCAAGAGTCATGGAGACGTCAACAATGGTTCGCGCCTCCGGTGCGTTTCATTTCCCGGGTAATTTTCCACATGTGAACGCGTCCATTGAGGCACAGATGGCACTGCGAAAAACGGCGAACTCATGTTCTTGTTGGATCTCCATTGATGATGTGACAAGATTACATTTACAGATCCGGCGTCGAGGCGCCGCTGAGTATGCGCGCGATATCGTGTTTCGTGTGTATGCAAAGCAGAATCCCACCCAGACCATGATTGCGCCGCACCCATGCTACCATTATCCTGAAACACCGTCCCGAACTCGTTGTAGACCAGACCGGTCCTTTGGTAAGAAAGATGCATAACACATAAACATGAAATAAACCTTAAACATTTTGGCCTCGTGAGAGTACTGCCTCTTGAAACGCCCACCGAAGGAATGCCTGCATGTGCTGAAACAGAAAAGCCAGGCTGACTTACCTTGGCGTTGTGAAAACGACAATCGAAGAAGGAAGAAATCGTGTACGTCCATTGCGTCCTTTTCTGTGCTTTTTCGTGGTCGGGATATAAGTGGTGCTCGTGGAAGAGTGTCTTTATACCGATGTGCCATATTGGCTCATGAACAGAAGTGAAGTTGTCGTAAATCGTAATAGCTTCGCGTGCGTGTTACAGTCGAGATAATAGCCTAAGAGTGGCCATTGCCGCTCTTGTTTGCCTCGTATAACATGCGATGCTTGGCCATTTGTTCGGGATCGAAGATGGGTGCGTCGCTCCCCTTGCGGCTGGACAGTGATAGTGACGAGCCGTTGCCGAATTTGAGACTGGCCAGCGACCTCGCCTTCTTCAGTGTCTTCTTGCTTGAGTTGCCACTGGTCGGAGCCACGTACTCGGTAGCGGTGCGCTGCTTCATTTGCACAATCTCCTCGACATCAGGTCTCGGCTTGACTCGCATGCGTCTGAACTCGCGCGTTATCCTCTCGAGCGCGCTTGGGCCTTTAGTAGTGGTGGTGAAGGTGGGCATTGGCTCTGGAGCTTGTTCCTTGTGCATACTAGATCCTACACTTGGACGACGTTGAGAACCAAAGCTAACACCGGAATCCGTCTTCTTTCCTGTCCTGTGTTCATTCGGGTAGCGCTCGAAGGACTCGGGCCCAGCGGTCGCTAAGCAGTCGTCGATCATCTGCTTTGCAACTTTCGTGTACTTGTCGACAACCTTCTGAACCGCAGGCCAGCCAGTCTCGTCGTCTGCACCCTTGTTCATGGTCATGACAGGCTTTAGTATCTCGGGTCCACTCTTTTGTACAAGGCGAATGTATTCAAAGAAGCCGTTGCGCTCATCCTTGAGAGTCTGCAGGTTCAAGACAGGCGAAGGAAGCTTTGTTTGATTATGCATGGGGGGCAACAAAGTGTTGAGCATTCCCATGCAGTTGAGCTTGTCGAACGGCTGCATTGAAAGCTCATTGATCATAATCTGCCCCTTGGATTAGAGACTTTGTCATGAATTCCTCAAAGGCCGACTTACCCATCGTCGCAAGCCAATCCACAGCTGTGCATAACAACTCTCCGCCTTCTTGTTCTTGCCTTCGACGTTCCTAACCCAGAGAGCGATACCGGGGAATCTCTCGGCCATGCTCTCCATATCGGAATCGTAAGTGTCCGCATGAATATGCACGCGCTCAAATGCTGCAATCATTTCTTTGCGTCTCCGATTCTCCAGGTCTCTCAGATAGTCCAGCGCTGTGAGCGCCTGTGGAAAATCCACTAAGCGCAACGAAGGATGGAAGCAGCGATTGACGAAGTTTACAATGAAAGTCGGTGGCAGTGAGCTGGGTTGAGTAGGTAGTGAGTTCAGGTGGGTCATGAGCTGCGAAGTAAAGCTCATGGTTGCAGTCTCGGTACCAGTCCAGGCCATCTGTCCGGTGATGGGCGATGCATTTGCTGAGCTGCCGTTTGGTGTCTGAGCGCGCGAGAGGTCCTTGGGGGGAGGCTGCGAGCGGGGCACGCAGTTGAGGGTGTACATGGTGCGCAGCGGAATCTCATAGCTGCCGGGATATTGCAAGACGTGCTCGAGGATGTAGGACATGGAGGTGACATTGCTCTCGTCAGACGCACTGCGGGAGTGGTGTGAAGACATTGTCGTGCCGGCGCGGATGTGCAGTGGGGTTGCGGTTTATGGTGTTGTTTTCGGGGTCCAGACCTTTTGTTTTGCCTGATGTCGAGGCCACAGGGCTTGGAGTCCGTGTGCCGCAACGCGTCTTCGAGGAGGCGGGCACTGTCCAGCGGGAGTCTCCGCGAGTGCGAGCGGTGGGTGCAAGAAAGCGAGGGCAATCCGCGGGAAGAGGTGAGCGATTGAGTGTGGGGTTGGCGGGGTGGCCGTAGCGTAGAGAGAATGAAACGGGAGGTCGCAACGGAAGGCCGGAGAATTGCCGCGGGGAAAGGAAAGACTAAGCAGTATCGGCGGGGAAAGCTGCAGTGAAAAGGGCGCCTCGTATATCGTGGCAGAAGGAGGTCGAATCTCTGTGGTCCGGGTGATTGCACGGATGCTCGATGCCAGACGACGATCCTGGTTGTGTCCGTTTGGGTCCGGGGAAACGTGCACGCCGATTCAAGTGCAACAACGTCAACAAATAATGAGGGACAAACGCGGCAGTGACAACGTCGGTGGGCCCGGCGCGAATGGGTAAGGGAACGGAAGGGAAGGATGTGCAAACGCGGCGCTGGTTTCGCGAGGTACTGGAGGGCAAGAGGACGATACAGCGACTGTGGGCTGGAAGGGTTTTCTACAACATTGGTCTCCCACCCGGCCCCTGCAAGCGCCACATATGCGTGCCAAACCACAAACGCGACCATGACGCCCGCGCAGGCCAGGGATCCACCGGCAGGGGTCAGTGCAGACGAAGAAGAAGCGTTGCAGGGTGCAGCGTTGGTGGCCGGGGAAGCTGGAAGCCAGCCCACGCGGCCCCGAAGAGGCATAGTTCCACGGGCTGCGCAACGCTCTCAGCACATTGAGGCCTCACTGCCTCAGACGCCGCCCCGCCTTGGTGCAGCTCGTCACATCATTCTCGCTGCGCGCCCTGGGCGGGTGTTCGTTGCTGGAGCATGCGAGCTGCACCACCTGAGCGTTGTCTGTTTACCCAGATGCCTCGACCCCGCGCCCTGCATGGCTTGAGACAGCCGCCGCGTGCCGTCCGGAGTAGTCCCATGGTTCGAAGCTGGAGAAGCCGACGTTCCACGAGTTAGCGAGCTCGCTACTCTGTCATTGCCCAACCTACCCGAGTCAAGGCGCCGAGTTCGAGTCGACGGGGCCGACCTGCTAACTTCCCTTGCCGCCTGCACTGTTTACCATTCGAACACGGACAATCTCACAAACGGCCCACAGAAACACCATGACTGCAGTCTGCTGCACCTTCTCCTGGATCTCGCTCAAGCATGCACACTACACTTCTGGGCATGCAAAAGGTGCTCTAGCCCTCCACTAAGACGTCGCGAATTCTCCCGCGCAACCAATGAGAAAATTATCGGCCGTGAAGCTGCAGTTGGATAGTTACCAGGGTCAGCCTTGTGCCGGCTCTTGCGAGGCCGGTCATCTCAGACGAGTGACTGGGGGTTTGCCGACAGTCCTCGAGTGTCCGTGCTAAAAGTTTATCTGTGCTTCAGATCGTGTCAGTGGCACAACCATCGGCACCCACAGTAGGAACTCTTCTTGACACGAGTCTGCATGTTGTATCTCCGTGTGACCCTGTGGGACACCCAAGAATTGCAGCGAGGCGAGAGGATTGCGGCAAACCAGACTGCGAACCTCAGCTTCCCGCCCCAGGGCCGGCTCTGACAGCTTGGATTCGGTAGTCGTACGCCCCACGGCTCGAGCACAATCACAAGTGATGGGTACCTTGCAGAGCGGAAGACGCATCAACGCGACGGCACCGCGGCCGCGCCCCCATGCTCACATTGCAATCCATGCGTGGGACATCTGGTGTATCGATACAGGATTGCTCATCCCGCAAAAGGAACCACAACAGTCGCATCAGTATGACGGCGATTTCGAGACGCCGAGAACTCGCTATCGTAGTGGCATGTGGGCCGTAGGCCGCGTGAAGATTGACAGGTGACGGCTTGCCGGACCAGGTCCGATGGGAATGATTGCACGCGGCAGCCCGTTATCACACAGTTTCGGCTGCAAAAGAAGTAATGGGCATCGTCATCGACCAGATTGATTTTGTGACCAGTTGCGGGGACGAGAACGACGATGAAGGATGCACCTGGACAATGCTACAGTGATTCTTTTGCTTATGCAACATGCTGCGGTCCCACCGCGGCTAGGAACCTGATGTGCTCGACAAGATCCGCGACTCTTCGTCGCCGAGCTATCGTTATGAGTACGATGATGGATGCTTTGAGCTCCAGCAGAATCACGCCAAAGGTCTAGGAACGAAACTATGGCTTTCGTTTGTGGGCTCTCCGGCCGACCGTGCTTTGAAGCAGAGTTTTTTGCGGTTCCGTACTGTACCTGCATATCGGGAAGTTTCTGGCGGTCGCTACCGTGATCTAGATAAATCTTATTAGTCGCGTAAACAAGGGAAGCGCGCTACAGCGACGCGCGCAAAAGGTCAATAATAACAATGTCAAAACAACTCTCCGAGTCGATCATCGTCGATCCCGGTAAGTAGTCCAGCATTACACAGACGGCACCACACAGCGTTGGCGTCCGGGCTCCTCGCCACGACTGCGCGGCTGATTTGCTGCGAAGTTGGATTTGCTTCCTATTCGGGCAGTGCTGTGTTCGTGGACGAGAACGAATGCATTGACTGCAGGTAGGCAGCTCTGGCGAACGGCGGGACGCAGCACCCATGTGCGTGTGCTGAGCTCGCTACGTCCATGCTGTTGTTCGGCTGTCGAAGCGACGAACTGCACGCGCACAAGCGTTGAAGCAGGTGTAACAATTTACCAATACATATTGTGGCATGCGGTGTCGCTTGAGCTACATGTTCAGCTCGGGGCTTGCATACGTCATAGTCTGGTCGTGCCTTCCCCGACCTACTTGGCTTGCCACATCATTGGGGGTCATGACTCCTGATAGATGCATTGGTGTACGCAGTCGCGCTGTGGAGCATTGACATCTCTTTCGCATTGTCACTGATCATTGATAAAATGTAGATGATACTCAGAGCGCAACGCCCAAGTGGTTAGTAGTCCAGTCACCGCTACCTTACCATACCTCGGTGCAAGCTTGAAGGACTTCACGCATCTGAAGCAAGCTTGTAGCATCCCGTGAGCATGTGCATATATGCAATTCAGGATAGATCCACAACGTCTCGATGACTAGACAATCTGAGCTGAAATGGACGAGCACGAAAATGTTGCTCTATGTACGCCCTATGATGAGTCATCCCAGCCCCAGGTCCTACCACAGTACACTTCAAATACCTAATGCAAGCTATACTCATCAATCATTCTTGTATCCGGTATGTCTTCACAACAGCAGCTCGAGTTCGTCACCGTCGATGTATTCACGTCAAAACCATACGAAGGCAATCCACTGGCCATCATACGCGTCCCTCACGATGTCACCCTAAGCCAAGAGCAGAAGCAGAAAATCGCACGCGAGTTTAATCTCTCGGAATCCACATTCTTGCACGAGAAGGGTCCAGGCGCGCAAGGCGATGACTGGACAGTTGACATATTTATGACGAACAAAGAGCTTCCCTTTGCTGGTATGTAGCCGCTCATACACAATGTACACAGACTTCTGACGACGTTCAACAGGCCAGGTACCAAGGCCCCGGTACAAGGTGTTTGTTAGCTGTCAAAGTAAGACAAGCTGAAACCTTCGAGTAATACTCTTGGTCTTAGTATGCTTACTTTGAAGCTAAAGACACTTACCTGACCCTGTTGTAAGACCATCTGCTAACTTTGCGTAGTACGTAAAACTACACTCCTTACTCTCCGCTCTGCGCTATAATCGGGAATCCCCACGAGGGACAGGACATTTCGACTAAGATACGCTAAGTAACTACACTTCAAAAATATATGCTGACTTTCAACCTCGACATTTAGTCCTACAGTCGGAACAGCCTGCTATGTGCTCTCAAGAGCGGCCGTGGAAAGTGGCATTCAAGATGGAGTCATTGAAGCGAGCTTCAAACTCAAGGCAGGGCATGTGGGTCTGCGCTACGATGTCGCCAAGCAGACAGCAAGAGCGGCCATACCTCATGATGTGTTTGTGCCTTCTACAGCGCTCAGTCATAATTACAAGCTGATGAAATTCTAGCCATGTTCATGAGAAGCGATGGACCAAGGATGAGCTTTTTAAATTACAACCTCGTCTAGCCGAGGCTCAACACCAGAGGAAAGTCCAATTGCAGGATGATTTTGCCATAGTCTCGATTGTCAAAGGTATGACATTCGTGTTGGTCGAACTCGAAACTCTGGAAGCACTCGAAGTGGTAGACTTGGCTGGTCAATCTCTGAAGATCTCCGGACTTGACAAAGACTGGGACCAGACTTTCATCGGGACGTACTTTTTCGTGCGTTTGGGCACAAGTTCAGGCGCTACCAAAGTCAGAACGAGGATGATCGAAGGCCCTCTTGAGGATCCTGCAACCGGCAGTGCGGCTTCAGATTTGGCGGCTTACCTGTCTTTGAAGGAGGGAAAGCCCGGTGCGTTGTTGAGGTACGAGATCGTTCAAGGCGTCGAGATGGGCCGTCGAAGCGAGATTTTCATCGATGTCAAATTGGACGGCAAGGGCGCCATATCTGAACTGTTCCTTGAAGGTGGGGCTGTTCGTGTGATGGATGGCCGATTGACAATCTGATTGTAGCGAGGCACGTTTGTTCGTAAGCACTTGGGTTACCAGCACAAGTGCCACGCGTCGGTGTGACGCGAGTTACAATGGCCAAGCCGTTCCATGTTTCCTTGGAAACTCTGTGGTCAAGTAATGTGTGAGTACCAAGGAGTTGAAGGCTTCCTGTTAGAAAGCCCCGTATCCAACTCGAGTGGGATCTACAACATCCCAAGAGGGTGTGCCAGTCTTTCACCGGGTCACTGTGGGGCGCATGTGCTGGGTCATCAGCTTTTGATGCGGCAGTGAGGGCCTTAGTGCCTGAGGAGCGAGGAGGCGTTACAGCTGTTGCTGTGCCTCAGGACAGCCTAGATCCCGCTTCGAGCGCCCTTGTTCGGTTGAGCGATCTCCGAACTGTAAGCCCACTTCTCTATACTAGGTCGATTTCTGAACAGACTACAGTGCTGTCGATAGAGTAATGGTTGCGATGGCCAGCCCTCTCCAGTTTGTCGCCAAGGGGACCGAACGTACAGCAAAAGAATGCATCGTCGTGCACGCGAGGAACGCATGCCGACAGCTAGCACACACATTGTCAAGTCCTTCGGAGAGCGCTCGGCCTCAAGACTCCCGGAATCGTAAGTTGTTGAGACAAAGGCGAATGAGAGAAGGATCATGGGGAGGAAATAATGTCCTCGAAACGACGCCACACTCGTTTATTGTTGCAGGAGCAGTCCACTTCGGTTCCGTCACAGCTGTCACTCACAGTGAAGCCTCACCCTTCACGTATGCGAGCTTCAAGCCTCCTTTGGCCGTCCAATCAAGATCGTGGCAATAAGGCATGGATCGCTGAATGAGCCACTGCATGTAGAGAGCTCTCCATAACGGTGGTAGAAACGCTGTAAACGGATGTCGGGATCATTCAGACAATCCTGCCGTGTTGTGGGATGCCGGTCTTCGCATGGTAAGGCATCAGAGAGGTTTGAGTTTGTAGTCCTCGAAATTATTCTGGTGGAAATACCCTGAAGGTTGCAGGGATTGGGTGGGTGGCAAGTGGTTTAGCGCGTCCCATAAGCGGCTAGCAGCAATGATCTCCCACCGTCCGTGTCGGAGCGTCTTCAGACTTCAGACACCACGGGTTTCCAGCCAGCCTCTCCGCAATGCCTGGCGCACACTCGCTCCGCAGAGGTTTCCATCGCAGCCTCAGTCAAATCCGTGGCGCCTGTGAACACCTGCGACCCGTGCGCTTTTCTTAGGCATGCTTGTATGGAGGGCTGCGACGTGTTGGCCTTCATCGTGGGTTTCATGCCCAAGGAACCATGAGCCGCCTGGCCATGTCGCTTTACGCCATGTATGTCGCCAAGGGACTTAAAGACCATGCGACGTCTCCAGCTTATTTGGCTTCTCACCATCCTCAGTCGCTTGTTCAGTATTCGAGGTCTGCCAATTGAGGGTTACGTTCCTTTCTCCTCCTTTCCTCTAATCCTTTTCCCAGATTACGTTGAACGTATCTGCTTCTAATTTACCGCCAGTCGGAGTCATTCTTTTGTAAACAGTACTTTCTAGTTCATTGCGCTTGCATCTTGAGTTCGCCTCCCGGTCAATCAACCATCATCATGAGGTTCACTACCATCTTGCCCATGCTGCTTGCAGCCGGTGTTGCGCACGCCCAGGTCGGTCAGAATCGTCAGGGTGGTGGCCAGAATGGACAGAACGCTCAGAATGGGCAAAACGCCCAGAATGGCCAGAACAACAACCAGAACCAGAATGGCCAGAACAACAACAACAATCAAGGGAATGCTGCGTTGGCACTGAACCCAGCGAACGTTCAAGACGCCAGTAACTCTGATGGCTTGGGCGCTGGTGCTGAGGCTGGTCAAGCTGCCTCTGATACGTGAGTTTACCACACCCGTCCTTTACTTCTTCAAATGCTAATATGTACAAGGGACCCTG
>TARA_R110002003_G_scaffold534_6_pt1 | contig 41836 bp, 38 predicted proteins | sample TARA_R110002003 | Tara Oceans TARA_R110002003 (sample SAMEA4396441) | marine metagenome | biome: Westerlies Biome; feature: [SRF] surface water layer (ENVO:00010504); material: water (ENVO:00002006), including particulate matter (ENVO:01000060) such as... | depth 5 m | reverse complement strand
CCCATCATAGGTACTTGTGCCAAACAATAAATCTTCTGCCTCGACCCAATCCCCATTCAGGACAGAGTTGCGAAATGATGCCACCGTTGGCCCTTCGAGTTGGAAACCGCTTTCTTTGCAGAGCGCACCTGCAGCTCCATGGTAGCCCAGATCCGTCAGGCTTTGTATCAGTATTCGCGTGACTTCTTCCCGATCGTGCCCATAAAAGGTTGTGGAGACTGCGTTACCATTTGCTACCGAAGCGCCATTTGTGTACGAGCCATTGCTTTCTGTCCGTGTGTGCGCATCTCCATTTGAAGTCTTGCCCAGCGGCGACCGGGGCCCCGATCGAGATGATCCGTTGGTGTAGGTTTGTGAGGGCGAGCGTGATCGTTTTGAAGCGTCGTTGTCAAGGCGCATTGTCCCGTCTGTTCTGCGCCTGCGCTTCGCTTTGTGGCGGGTGGACGGCGCGGTACTGTGGGTTTCGGGATAGTCTGCGCCTTCGTCGCTCTCGGAGTGGCTGTGGCGGCGCTTCCCGGCTGTAGTGACTTCGGACGGGTGGGCAGCGGTGGTAGTGGCGCTGGGTGGTTGTGCGGGCGCGCTAGTGGTGGTCTCGGTGTGGGAAAGGTGGGCAGAGGATGCTGGGGAAGTAGAAGCTTGGGAGTTCGGCAGGATTGGGTCGGCGGGGGCGATTGGGGGAGTGTTCGTGGTGGTTTCGTTTGCCAGGACTTCGGCGTGGCTCCACGTACCCGCAGATGACGCGGGTATTGGGCGAGGGTAGCGCTGGGCCTGATCGTGGCTTCCTTTGGCGGACTATTTGGGGACCATTAGAGGGGTGGAAGGTGCAGAAGCTGTAGCCGGCCGTGCTGGAGAGCTGGGGGCGTCCGGAGCGGTCAGACAGAGGCGTGAGGTGAGCGCGAAGGTGGTGAGCGCTGGCAGAGTGACGTGCGGAGAGATGATGTAGACGGGCGGTCGGTGCGTTGCAGCCTTGTTACAGGCTTCGTCGTAGCTCCACGTGTGCAAGAAATGCGTCTTGGTAGTCGTTTGGAGCGGTTGGAATCCTTTGTCGTCGTCTGTGGCGGGCGTGTGCAAGCTCGTAGTGTGTAGTATTCAGAACGCGGAGGCTGGCTACAGCTCGGCAGCAGAACCGTCACCCTTCATGCGTCAACTTGGCAGGCGCGATGATCGGGCGGTCAGCCAGCGCGACGAGAGGATCAGAGAACGGGCACCGTGTTTGGAAGATGTTGCAGCTATTCACCAGAGACACAATGCTCGAGTTGTGTCTTGCATGCCTAGATGCAATGTACAGGCATCCACATCATGCCCCGGGTGATCCCGTTTCGTCACATGGGGTGCTTAATCGACCGCGATAAGAAACGAGCTAACATGCACATGCACACCATCACACCTCACCTCACGCGCCCGCTCGCCATTACCGCCATCCAGGGACATTAAGGACTTCGCGGTGAGGAGACTTTGCTCTTCTACAGACCACATCTCAGGCCGTGCAACGTCGGAAAACAAGCTTCATCGGCGTGCTCCTTGCAGGCTGTGCGCGCGCGAACCAGGATGAGCTCCTCCACGTCATATGAAACAAGCACGCGCAGTCATGCGACCCGCCAACCACGTCGCACATGCGATGAGCTCCCAACAAACGCTACCCACAGCGACTGCTTGGATAAGCATAACGAGCTGGGCTGTTGAGGTGCAGTATGATGAGAAGGCGTTGGAGACTTGATCAGATGCTTTGCCTGTCTGCTTAGAAGACTATCACTTTTGAGCTCCCAATCTCACAGTCGCAATAGTAAGTATCGCTATTATGTCCCAGCCCCTGTCTGCATCATTCAAATCATCTTCATCGTCGCGTTGCTACTCGCCTCGTGTTCGTCGAACCAATTCAGGAACTGGAACATACTCGCCTTGGGCGTCCTCTCCAAGCTCGTGTAGTTCACGTACTGCAGCCCAAACCTCACTGCCGTCCCAATGCTCCATTCAAAGTTGTCAAAGATGGCCCATCCCCACGCTCCCGTCACATTGACCTTGTCTTCATGAATCGCAAGCAAGATGTTGTCAAGATACTGCTGGAAGTAATCCGCGCGCCGAAGGTCCCAGAGGATCGGGTTGAGCGATGACCACTGCGACTCGAACGGCTCGGAGAAGCCGAATTCCGACACCACAATGTCCGGGATGGAGGGGAACAGCTCCTGAGTGATGTGCTTGAGGAATCGCCGCACGCCCGTCGGAGCAGAGTAGAGCCAGCTCATTTGCGCATCCGCTGCGGGGCCGACGGGGAAGCCGTCAGGACTTGTGCTTGCGGAGCCAGCGCAGTCAGGGAAAGATGGATGGCTGCGGTTGCTCGTGCAGGCTTCCAAGCCGCCACCGACTTCGAACGCAAGGAAGCTGGAGTACGGGTCGATGGCGTAAAAGTCGCACGAGCCCTTGATCATGTCTTTCTCGGCTTGCGTCAAGTTGGGAAGGAGGTCGCCGAGGGTGTCCTTGAGGGACTGCGGGTAGTCGCCATCGGTCCATGGGCCGCCGAACCAGCCGATGCTGAAGTCGAAGTTTCGCTGGCGTGCGACCTCGTCTTCGGGCTTGGTGCTGTTGGCTTCGTAGTAGTTGCCAGAGTTCTTGAACGTGATGCGGCCGCGACCTTTGAATTCTTCGTGGTACCATTTCGCAACCTTGGCATGTGCAAGCAAAGTGTGGTGGCCACAGAGGAACCGAGCTTCGAGGCCTCCAGTCACGCCGTTGGGCGCTGGGTAGTACTCGCCTGCTGGGTAGTAGGAATATTGCCAGTTGCAGTATTGTGGTTCGTTAATAGTAAACCATTCATCAACATATTGGTCGTATCGGCTGATGACGAACTTCGCGTAGTTGAAAAAGTGGTCTACGATGCGACGGTCGGTCCATGCGCCATACTCGTTAAAGAGGGCCAGTGGTGTATCCCAGTGGAACAGTGTCACTGCAGGATGGATGCCATTCGCGTGCATCTCGGAGATCACATCATCGTAGTGCTGCACAGCTTCCTCGTTGACCGGGCCGTGTCCAAAGGGGAAGAATCGAGGCCATGAGAAGCTTGGACTAAAGGCTAGGGAGATGTCAGTGGAGCCTACACTGCTTCGCGCCAGGCAACATACCTTTTACGCCCAAGCTCTTCAGCCTAGCAAAGTCTTGCTTGTACAAGAAGTAGTGGCTAGCAACCACATCACCCGTTGTGTTGTCCGACACAAAGTTCGGCACGCGATGAGAAAGCAAGTCCCAAATACTGGGTCCTTTGCCCTCGTCCTTCGCCGCACCTTCAATCTGATACGCAGACGAGCTGAAGCCCCATTGGAAGCCGGCGGGCAGCTTTAAATCTTTCGCCTCTGAGTAAGAACTACCGACGAGACCGTGAAAGAACTGGCCATTTGGTTGCGGGTAGACGCTGGGCTCGGGAGTTGGCGATGGGGTGGAGGTGACGGGTCCTGTCGAGACAGGACCTACTTGATCCCATAGTGCTGCAAGAGCATTCGGCGAGAAGTCGGTGCGATTGTAGGCTGTAGGTTGCGCAGAGTTGTTGTAGCTTCTGGTCGAGTACCCGGCTGGCAACGAGAAAGAGATGGTTGAGGTAGCATTCTGAGCAACGATTGGTGAGGAGAAGAACAAAATGCTCAGTATAGGGAGCAATTGGGCCATCTTGGTATATGAAGATATGAAGGGATTCGAGCTCGACTGAGTACGGGAATAAAGGTACAGCAAGTGTTTATGTACCTCGTAAACATCGAGCTTCCGCTCGACCAGGTAGCTCCAAGAAGCTGCTGTACTACTGGACTCGCGCGTATCTTCCTTGTCATATCATCACTATTTCCCGGTATAGCCATCTCGGCACGCCAGGGACCCCTCACGATCTACTCTCGACAACATCTTGAGGAGCCAGCGTTATGGATACTCACAAGCTGCCAGGCTGCTGGTTGGTCAATTGCATTGTGCTAAGGAGAGCTCCAAGCTCCGCCGCGGCAGTACAGATGCAGAGCTTGCTGTAGGAAACGTTAGGTGAGGCTAGGAGACGTCATCTAGTAGCAGCTTGGCGGAGGAACCGGGGTGAAAGTCCGTGACTGAAGAGGCTAGCGGCCAGACGCCGGGTCGTGATTGGTGGACGAAAAGCTTCGAGAAGGCTGGCTTGCGGGAGGCTGTTGCGGGGAAGCAAGCAGTTCTCGACATGCAGCTGGGCACCAGCCTCACTGTTTGGTAGCGGATGGCACCTCCATTAGATTATATGCTGCACGCCCAACGATCTCGGGTGTTTCAAAATTATCGGACATAGTCTGGAGAATCTCTATATCTTCTCGCTTCATTCGAAGACAGATCCCTTTGGATCCTCCTTACTGTCACCCAGCAATCATCGGTGTGCTCAAGCCGATGTGAGCATTCGGAGCTGTGGTGCGGAGACGGCTCAAGGTACAATCGGACCGCATGCCGGGGCTAAGCTTGGCGACTAAATGGACTAGCTGAACCCGTGTGAAGAAAGATGGGTAAAAGAACTTTGTTGTCGGGTGTGCCGTACATCATGTGTAAAATTGAGACTTTGGTGCCGATGCAAATGCCGTGGGCTTAATACGGACTCCTTGCCGTACCAGGAACGGCTTAGTTCTTGATAGATTGTGATGAATAGCATGCAGTCCACAGCTCAGCATCGACATGGTGCACTGAGAGAGATCTCACTTCTTGCGCTGCTTCTTAGCAGGTGGTGACTGATCAGACTTGCGACCCTTGCCGACTAGTGCGCGGATGTCGACTGGCTCTTCGGCATCGGAGTCATCCTCATCCTCCTCCATGGCATCGCCTTCGGAGACTTCGAGTTCAGATAGGTCCTCGTCGTCTTCCTCTTCATCGAATGTTGCCTCTGTACATTGTTAGAAGGGACCAGATTCGAAAAGTGCGGAACGTACTGTAGTACTTGATGGCGTTAGGCCACATATCTTCCGCAATGATAGTGACGACCTCGTCTCCACCGGGAAAGACTTCAACCTCCTGATAGTCTTGCGTGTCCTCATCATCGTCGTCCTCGTCTTCTTCGATCTTCTCGCCGCGCTTGATCTTCTCCAGCTTCTCTTGGTCTTCCTCTGTGACTTTCTCAGACTCCTCCGCACTGACCCACCTGTATCCTGAGACGAATGCGAAGATGCCAAAAAAGCTGATGGAGGATTCGAGCGACGTCTCGATCTTTTTCGCTAGGTTCTGGTACTCGGGAAGCTTTCTCTCCTTCGTCCTTGCCTCGTCTGGAGAGGAGGCTGCGGCCAACTTCTTCCGCGCCTCGCCCAGCTTATATGCTGCATCCGTCAACCCATCCGTCAAGTCCCTGTCCTTTTTCCAGTGGATCAGCACAGGCTCAGAGACAAGACCTGCCCAGTCTCGTGTCTTTCTGAACCAAAACTTCTTCTCCAGGACCTTGTCCTCGAAGTATTCGTTCTCCTTGAAGCCAAACTTGAGCGAGAAGCTGCGCGGTGAGCCCTTGGCATCGTCGATCTCAAATCGTGAGACCTCGAATGTGTCGAGGCACTCGGCAAAGACCTTGGAGTCTGAGGGCTGTATGAAGTTGTCGATCTCGGGTGGCGCCTGCTCGAAGACGAGGGGCCAGAAGTGTGGGATTCGTGCAACAAACTCGGCGCGCTTCTTGTAGAGCGGCGCGTGGAGGGCTTCGGCCTTGCGGACTGGTTCGTCTTAGCATTGTTGTAAAGAAGGAGCGCATCGTGCTATGTCTTTCCACGTACTGATCTCAAGCTCAACATCCTCGAACTCGGTCTCGAGGACGCTGAGCTCCTCGAAGCGGGCCATAAGCACTTCAGGTGTCTCAGATTCTGGCACTGCCATCTTACGCGATCGATCCGATATCAAGCTTTCTAGAAACGGCATGATTCAGTAATGGGCACCGCAACATGGTCAATAGAAGTTGGCGACTCACATTTGCTATATAGAATGCGACTTTGGCGTGGTACAGGTCAGGTGAATGATAAGGTCACAGTGTTGAGATGCTCGAGTCTCAACCTAAATTTTTGACAGGGATCCGCGAAGCGAGCAATGCAGGGTCGTCATAGCGGACCCATCCCGCGCTGCAAACACCCCACCGTGCCCACCTTGACCATCTCATCTCTTGGATCGCACAACTGCTTTGACGCCACAAAGCATGTCCGAAGTCCAGTCGTCAACACCACATGACTAGACAAGTCGCACAGCTAATGAACACATGTGAGCTTGACCATGTACGACAATATCCAAGCACAACACAACGCCTCGACACCTTCTACTCCAACCTCACGACACGTAAGTGGCTCTGATCATGACCACCGCATTGGATGTGCACGAGAGTCTTTGATGTCGTCCTGGCTCCGCGCCGCTTTCCCTGCATGTCCAGCATGCGCGCACTGGCAGGCTGGAGTCATCAGTGAATGCAGCTTGTGTGGCTGTGCTTCTTCATTAACAATGCTCCAGCCCCCATTATAGATTCCACGAGCTCGCCATCATTCAAGACCACGCAACTCGTTCCCACCTCAACTCTTGGTTAAAATTTTAGAACGACCAGCTCCACAGTACTAGCCGAACTCGTCATGGGTGGACAAGCATTTGCTCGCACGCTCACTGCATGGGGCAAGCCGCCTCATGTGCCGCGAATGTCCCCCAAAATCTACCAGAAGCTATTGTTAGAGTGCAAATCCAAACTTGAGACATTTTTCAGCCGTGTGGTGGTGCCTCGCGATGCTCCGGGCAAGTCTGATTTCGGCGACATCGACTTTCTCGTCGGAGGCACAAAGTCGCGCGACTCCTCACACAGGGAGATCTGGGTTGGAATCAAGCATGTCCTAGGGGCTGAGCTACATCTACCTCGAGGCAGCTCCCATTCCTATGCCATTGCATATCCAGATATACCAAGGGCATATGTGCAAGTCGATGTGGAGCTGTCGCCTGGAGACGGTACAGCTCATGGTGCCGAACTGTTCAGATGGACTGCATTCAGGCATGGAGATGGAGACCTGTTGCAGATTATTGGTATCACCCACCGATCGCTCGGACTCACATGCAACGACAAAGGTCTCTACTTCCGCGTAGAAGAGATCTTCACAGACAACAAGAAGAAAGGGCTCCTGTTCCTCACCCGAGATCCGGATAAGATGATGGAGTTTTACGGTTTCGATATTGCCAAGTACCACAATGGCTTCACGGACGAGACTGATATGTTTGACTGGGCCACAAGCGGGCGTTTCTTCTCGGCCTCGGAATTCGCAGAACGAACTGAAAAGTCAAACGATCGATCTCGACAACATAAGCGGCCAGCTTACGCACGTTTCGTTGAGAACTATATGCCAGCACACGCGGACAAGAAGGCCTCCACGAAATGGACGCAGGAACAGGTCCTAAAAGAAGCCCTTGTAAACTTCGATAAACAAGCCGAGTATACAGCCATGATGGAGGAGCACCGAAACATAAAGGCGGAAGAACAACTGTGGGACACGATTCGTGCTGTGCTACCGGTCCAAGGAAATTCACAGAAATCTGCTTTGAGAGGCCTAAGGCGCTGGGTTGTGTTTGAGAATGGCGAGCCGCGCATCGCATGTGATCCTATTCTTGACGATCACCCAGCTTGGGTGACGTCCATGGCGCCTGGCAGCACCGAAACTCTTCTCGAGTGGGTCAAAAACAACTGGGAAGAGGCGAAAGCGTTGGAGAAAGCACGCGCCGCGGCGGCCAAAACTGCTGCGACTGCAAACTGAGCGCAAAGCGGCATGAAGGGATCGGTCTTGGTCATAGAGCCCATCGATAACAGGTGGTAGATTGTAGTGAGGTCGTAATGTGTGTAGCACTCAAACCCACACCGCGAGTAGAAAATCGCGTGACGTAATTGCTCTTTCCTTAAGCCGACGCATGCCATGACGCTCCTGCTCTTATACACACCGCATCATCGTCCACAGATGTGTATTCGAAATATCCACTGTGCGAAAATTTTCAATTTCGAAGGGGTAATGCAGGAGTTTTGACGGGGTAATGAGAACTGAGTCCCTTCGCGCTTGTTGCGCCGGCCGGGACCGAAGCGTCAACTTCAAAGCCCGAGAATTTTGCGCATAGTTTATTCTTATCGCTAATCATAGCCATTGCGAAACCCACTTTCAGACTACCAGACTCTTCACATTCGACTAAGTTGCAGCATTCAATCATAATAGTACCATCTTGGATCTGCTAGTTTCATCAGCCATTCAGAGACTAGCATTTGGCCCACGAGGCGCTGTATTTATTCAGCATCAAAACTTATTTGCCCTTCAAAGGCGCATTTCGATTCGGTTGGCGGTCACGAGCCAAGAGGCCCTGCTGGACCTGCCTTAAACTGACCTTCCACCGCAATGGACGGACAAGATCAACTCCTAGAGCTCCAACTCCCAGAGTCGCGAGTTCTAATCATCATCACAGGTGCGCGCACTTCTCTTTTCACTATGATATCCAGCAACTGACATCATTTAGGTGGCACAATATGTATGCGGAAATCAGTGGATGGTTTAGTCCCCGCAAGAGGGTTTCTAAAAGCGGGACTCGCGCCCAGACCTGTCTTCAATGATGGATCATACCCGGAGCCTCTGGAGATTGTGACCGACGACAAGGGCACACGAAAAGCCGTCCAAAGTCTAAGGACCCCAGTCAGCACATATGAACGCCGTGTCAGGTACTGCGTTCTTGAGTTCGAAAAGCTCCTTGACAGCAGTTCCATAGACGCAGCTGGCTGGGATCAAATCGCGAAGACAGTCTACAGAAACTACCAGCTTTTCGATGGCTTTGTCATACTTCACGGAACAGACTCGCTGGCCTACACGTCGTCTGCTTTGAGCTTCATGTTTCATAATCTAGGAAAGCCTGTTATTCTCACCGGATCGCAGGCACCAATGATGGAGCTTCAGACCGACGCCCAGGACAACCTACTGAACTCACTCATCATAGCTGGCCACTTTATGATACCAGAAGTGTGCCTTTTCTTCAACTCGAAACTCTTCCGTGGAAACCGAGCAACCAAGATTTCTGCCGAGGACTTTGATGCATTTGGGAGTCCAAACCTCCCACCGCTTGCAACCGTATCTTCAACAAAGACGAATGTCCTCTGGCACAGAGTTCATCGCTCGACCGATCTGAGTCCATTTACGATACAAACGAACCTAGATACAGGGCATGTTGCATGTCTCCGCGTTTTCCCCGGTATAACACCGGCGATGCTGGATGCGGTATTGCGACTGGAAGGCCTCAAGGGACTCATCCTGGAAACCTTCGGAGCGGGCAACACGCCTGGCGGAGCGGACGGCACGATGACTCGGATCCTGGCGGATGCAGTGAAGAGAGGCATTGTGATTGTCAATGTGACGCAATGTCTAAGCGGCAGTGTGAGTGCGTTGTACGCACCCGCGACCATTCTCGGGCGGGCCGGTGTGGTGTTCGGGCAAGACCTGACTTCGGAAGCGGCGCTCACCAAGCTTGCTTATTTGCTTGCTCTCCCGAATGCCTCCCCCGAAGAGGTTGCACGCCGCATGTCAGTGTCCTTACGTGGCGAGCTGACCGAGACAACACGTACACACTTTGAGCATCCGTCGCGAAGTGGTGTCTTGACCCCTGAGCTTTCGAGCCTGACAGCGCTGGGGTATGCCATTCAGAAAGGTGACCTGCAAGGTACACGGGACATCATTCGAGGCGAGCCACGTTGGCTGCTAAATGACGCTGATTATCAGCTCAACAGTCCAGTCGTAAGTCAATTCCCTTTGCCTTATCTGATCGTCCAGTCAGCGGCTGCGCACGTATCATCGTGCCTGTCGACCCAGGCAGACAAGAGAAGCTTTCGTTGTTCCTGCCCCGGGGCATCGGTTCGACGAGCCGGTATCGGAAGCAGCTGGGTTGCAACACTGTTGGCAATTTGAGACAGTGCAGCGCATTCGTCCTCAGCGAAGATAAAGGAGCGTGATGCCGCCGGCGCAGCGACAGGGAGCCAAACAGCGCTGAGCTCAGTCCCAGCATGGCGGTAACATGAAGCCGTCGCTTATCTTTGAGCCCAACAGCTGCACACGGCGCAGGCGCAACGTTTTTCCGGGTGATGCGAGATTGCGTTCTATGCTGACATGGCAATCACAGCATCTTGCGGCAACCTCTCCGAATGTTGAAATCTTGAAGGATTTCCTAGCCCAAGGCGCCAGTGTCCACCTACGAAATCGAGCGGGGAACACGCCATTATTCCTGGCAGCAAGCGCAGGCTTGAAGGATCACGTACAAGTCTTGATCGACGCAGGAGCTCATCTCCATTCTGATGAGAAGAGTGCCGCAAAGCTGCACGTGTCCGAGGCCGACGGCACTGAGGGGGTATGGGAACTTGTCATTGGCTGAATTAGCATGCACGATGAGTACCGCTGGGACCAGTCGCTCTGTAGGCTGCAGCCAGGAACGTCTCTGCGCATGCTGTGATTGACGCATGGCGCGTCAAGATGTCGCCATATCCGAGCAAGGGTCTGGTGATGCAGCGCGATCAGCCCGACGTGCATGGTAGCCAGCACCTTGGACATTGAATCATTCGAGTTACGCGACCATGATTGTGTGGCTTGATGGCATTGTTATCAGGGTGCTGGATTGTTGGGCTCGACGGCATCGTAGTACGACGGATTGCGGGGAAGCGGTTTCCTGCGACTTGTAGGTCCCACCGCGTTGCGGGCGTGTACCCTCTGTTGGAGTGATGTTAAAGGTTCGCGGTGAAGAGAGATCCACAACGATGAATATTTTCCAGGACGCTAGACATGGAGACGGCGGAGCTTGTTTTCCAGTTACTAAAAGAAACCCTCTGCCAAGAGATGACACCTTGCTGTCCATGTCGTTGACCCATCCTTCAAGCACGTTTTCCCACGATGACCGTCGAGGGCTCGCAACAAGCAGTCTGACAACGTGGACGACGCCGCCGCCGCTGCTGTCGGCATGACGGTTCCGTCATCACTTGGGCCATTCGGCACGTCGTGCGTACCTGGATTTAGTGTTCCCCGCAGTCCCGCCTTTCCCCTCTTCGTCGCTTTGCACCACAGGAAGATTCTGTCAAAATGCACGGACTAGCAGACTAGAACTCGCATGCTTCTGAAGATAGTGCACGTTGCCCGTAGTGTGAATCGCTTGTGCTTGATGGTCCACAGAGACGGTGCAGACGCGCCCTGCTTTATCTCCCCAGTCATGGAACAGCGCACCAGGCATTGCTAAGATGGCCCATTACGAGCATATTGCGCTGACTCGTGTCCTTCCGCGTCCTCACGGCCCCGGTCAGGTGCTCAGTAGAACAAATGTTGGTATGCGAAAGGCTCACCATTCGTCCCTATAAGTCGCTATTAGGTAATTTTTACCAGCAGCGCAAATGGCGAGCCATAACCTGGCCCGAAATGTCACACAGAAAACGGCTCAGAATCGACTTTCTCCTGGCATCTCCGCTGCGGCATCATAGACGTGAAAACGAGGGTTGCTGCAGATAATCGTGAAGAATACCAGAGTTGAAACCACCAACTGACCGACCGGCAACTGCAACTTCGTGAAGTCTTCAGACATCCCCACATTCCTGTCACACGACTCCGTACATATCCGGCTACATACGGGCTCATCTACAAATTCTGCAATCGAGCACGTAAAAGTCCGCAACGATATCCAGGGTCCGCCGAAGTACTTACGGCAAAGGAAGCCGCACCAAAGTGCAGAACACCTCACCACTTTCGACCAGCTCGGCCTGCCCTGCATATCGCACATCACGTGCATTGTTTTCTTTACGCGCTATCAGACGTTCGACACCGAATCTCTTTGTGCGCTGCAAGCACGTTATTACCTGCGCGCCGAACTGCGGCACCTCTTACACCGATTCCCGCCAACGAATCCAGAGGATCCCTACCGTCACACACAGGCTCACACCACCGTTATCTGCTATCGCACGCCTGCCTGCCACAGCGCTGCAGCGTAGCCGAGCACCCCAGAATACCAAACTACCTTCTTGCGCCTGACCCTGTTTGCCTTGGTATATCATCATCCTTCGCCCCTGCCTTCACTGTTGTATGCGAGGCGCGGACAGACTTGTATAAAACTTGCGAGCCTCCGGACTCCCTTCTTTCCTTCGTCACTTACCTCTTGTACCTCTGGACCGAATGCAACGAACCGTCGTTACCATCAACAGCAATGGGAGACAGTCGGCGAGTTTCATTCGCGTGGCTGCCGCATTGGGATGGCAGGTGCGCGCCCAGATGCGCGATCTCAACGGCATAGTGGCACAGGAACTGTCGGAGCTGGAGAACGTCACTGTCTACATCGGCCGGCTAGAAGACAAGAAATTTCTCGATGATTTATTCAAGAGCGCGCAGTGCGCATTCATAAATACGACGCATTGGGGTGACGAGGTTGCCATTGGTCGATCGCTAGCCGATGCCGCAAAGAAGGCTGGAATCCAACACTACATTTACTCGAGCATGCCAGACCACTCCGTGTTCGGACACAACTGGCGAGCGCTGCCAATGTGGTCGCCAAAGTTCACGGTCGAGCAATACGTGCGCCAAATCGGCCTAAATGCGACTTTTGTCTATTGCGGCATCTATCACAACAATTTTACGAGCCTCGATTTCCCACTATTCCGCATGGAGCTGCAGCATGATGGAACTTTCATATGGCAAGCACCATTCCATCCTGATCAACCACTCCCTTGGCTAGACTCGGAGCACGACATAGGGCCAGCTATCTTCCAGCTTTTTAAGGAAGGCCCACGGAAGTGGAACGGTAAACGGTAAGCGCATCCTACATTTGCAAATCAGTCTCCACATCTAGCGATCACGCGCCGCACTGGTCTGAAATCGTGGCCTGCATCGTCATTTCATATTCGGAAAGCCCACGATCCCTGATATTGCCTATTTTGGTCCTTGCCGAGCTGGAGATTCACAACTACCCCATAATTATGAATACGTACTAATCAGGTCAGTGTACCATTGGCGTTTGCCTCGATGAGTCCCAAGGAAGTCTGCAGAGCTTTCAGCAATGGCCTAGCACGACCTGTCCGGTACAAACGGGGCCCCATAGTGATCAACGTCCCCACTCCAACCGGGTATCGAGAGCATCTTGCCGCTCTCGAGTACACACTCGGTGAGAAGGGTGCGCCGTACTTTGGACCAGATCTCGAGCCCGATGTTCCGAAAGTGTCCTTGGAACTGTGGGAGGGCAACCGCTCCATGGAGGAGTACGCCCAAGAAGTGTTCCCCGTAGAAGAGGCCGCTAACGGCCTGACTTGGATGCAAGAGGTAGAGACACCACGGCGCGAGGTCGAGATCGATTTTGAACAAGTCAATTGCTGACTTCTGGGGTTCTTTCGACAGGGCGAGATCTTCCCATACACCAACGGCGTCGTGGTCGTAACCGAACAACTCAGTCAGGCGCGCCTTTGAACTTTCCGGTACAATTCTCGGCCTCCGATTCCTTTCCCGTTGGCGGCAGCATATCGCGGCGTCAGGCCTTTCCTATCTTCAGCGTGGAGCATGCATCAGGTGCGAACAAGCGCTGTGTGTGACATTCGTTATGCCTTGCGAAAGGACATCTCGGATCTGCGTGCCGCCTTATCATACCAGCGCGGACTTCTTCAGAGCGTGGTGTTTGGGCTGCCTTTTTCAGCATGGGTGGATGCATTGCGCTATACCTCTGGCGGACGATTTGCATAGCATGGAAAAAGTTGTGTCTCCTATCGTTGATATTTATTTAGAAGTCTCTACTCAGAAGCTCCCATTGGGAGTACGTGTATAATCGAGCTGCTGCGAGGCAAGCCTGCTCAGTAAAAGCCAGCGATGACGGGATGATGCCTCATTGCATACATAGCATAATATCAAAATCTCTTCATTAATGAGACAAGCAGTGTGATGATGAAAACACTATTAACGGAGAGAATTGTGTTGTCGGCAGACTGACTTGACCTGTTTGACTTGATCTGCGAGATTACATAAGCGAGATATGATTTCTGAAGCTTCGACATTCGACTACCACTACAACGCCCAACATCAATGTCGACCCCCATCTCCTGCTCGCGGGCAGTATTGCCGCGCGTCACATCCAAAGTCACACGATGTCGACGATTGGCGAGCACGCAGACCGTTGCTTCGGATTCAGCGGCCACCTCGCTCTCAAACACGCAGCTCCCTAAGCAATATCCCGAGGCCCTGAGCGTCAAGATGCACCGACGATTATACCCCGAGTACTATGAGAGGAAAGACAAGTTCAATTGGGAACCCCGCGATGTTGTACCGTACCAGAAACCACGGTCAAATGCAAAGCCAGTGGCCGCGAAATGGGCACCCGTCATGAGGCAGAGCAGAGTGCAGACGAATCTGAGTATGTGCACTAACATCCATATCGAGCCACCAGACATGTCATGATCTGCTCGATCCACGTAAACCAATTTGCATATCGGCAGCAACAACTAACCCTACCTTAGGCCAACACTTCGGCATCCCCATCTTCGCCCCCTCAGCCGCCAACATCAAGAAAACCTGCCCCGACCCCATCGCAGCCGTAACCGCCTCCCAAACCACGCTCCTTGACCCCACCGGCGCCCGCACCCGCCTCTTCGCAAAAGACAACCCCGAATGCGCGCGCGTCGGCGACATCCTGCTCGTGCGCCAGCGCACCGGCGATCCGTTCGCCGGCGTCTGCATCAACATCCGGCGGCGCGGCGTGGACACGGCGATTCTTCTGCGCGGGCAGCTGACGCGCGTGGGTGTGGAGATGTGGTACAAGATCTACAGTCCGATGGTCGAGGGCATCGAGGTTGTGCAGCGCGCGGCGAAGCGGGCGAGAAGAGCGCGGTTGACGTATATGCGCACCGTCAAACATGATCGCGGCAGTGTGGAGAATGTGGTGAGGCTGTATCTGAGGCAGAAGGCTGCACTGGGCACGACGGATGGGAAGAAGAAGGGCGGTGCGGCGGCGGCGGCGATGGGTGGGAAGAGGAACAAGGGACGGGGGAAGAAGAGGTAGGCGGAAGGGCGTGTATGATATCGGCTTGCATGGCAATGGTCAGATACAGCCATCGTGGGGTGGCGGCTTGTACAATCATGTACATATATGCACAATGGACATGCAGTCTCCGAGGCCACGAAGCAATCGCACCAGCAAGCTCTATCACTGTGACGCGTTCAGGTGAAACAAATCTTGAACTTCCAAGGTGGGTATCTCAAGGTTAAACCCATTCCAAAACTCCCGTCATCATCTCTTCTCCCCTCCCCTCACAATCCCTCCCACCATCTCCTCTCTCCCCCTCCACCATCTCCCCCCTCAATCAACCCACAGTCCCATACCCCTGCTGCGCCGCATATCCCTGCTGCACGCCCACCACCCCTCCACCTTGCACGCCCACCGGCACCGCTCTCCGCCGCCGTCCCCCATTCTGCACCCGCTGGCTATACACGCCCGGCGCGGGCCGCGCATCATAGATCCCGGCCCTGGCCTCGTCGCGCCGCTTATAGAACACGTAGAGCAGGTAAAAGGCGTGAATGTGCCCTGGGAAATAGCCCAAAAGTGTAAGCAGGATGTTGATGAGCAGGTCGATCCCGCAGCCGGCGACAAGGAAGACGCCGATGGGCGGGACGAAGATGGTGATGAGGATTAGGAGGAGGGTTTTGAGCATTTTGGCGGGTGGTGGTGGAGGTGCTGGGGAGCGGATGGAGGGGGTGTGTTGGTGGGGATGGAGGTGCTGCGGTGCTGGGTTTGGGTTGGTGGCTTTTGCGTGGTGTGATGTTGAGTTGGGTTGGTGAGTGAGCTAGGTGATGCGGTATGGTGGTTGGGTTGGGTTGGGTTGTTTGTTTGCTTGCTTGCGGGTCGCAGGTGCAACAATGAAATGAGCTTTCCGTTTTCGGGAATGAAGCTTCTAACGGCCGCGGTAGAGCTTGTTATACTTCGTGTGCGAAGCGTCTCGCGCTCACGCCAGCCAGAATGGTCCAGCATTCGACCTCAGGGCACGTCATGCTACTCGTGCGGGCGAATATGATTGGTCGAGACCCCTGTGGCGCGGTCCGGATGTGGCTCAGATTGCGCGTCTTGCCGGGTGCCGGATGACAGCGGGTTTGTCATGGGACCTTGGGTAGCTCTACCGCCGTTCTTTCTTCGTTTTTGTAGCTTTTTCAAGTGTCTCCTGCGTGTGGACGTGCCTGGCTTAAGTTCACCACAAAAGCAGTATCCGTTTGCCGTCGTGCGCCAAGGAGCGCGTGGGACATTCCATATCCTCTTCTTGACACTGTCTACACAGATGTGCTTGCACACCTGAGTGATACTGACTCTTGTTTGTTTCATGTCGAAGGGATTTATGATACCAGGATACAAGGTACACAGGTTGCACAGAGCTCGTTCTTGTGATCCTCCGGCTTCCGTTCCCGTAATGTTCAGGCGCCTCAAAAGCGCGCCTAGCCTGGCTTTTATATCCACTGCATGGTCAACGTGACTTGCATCAATTAGGTGCTGTGCACTGACAGCATCCCAAAAAACATCCTCGGCGCGCCGGCTGTAATCCACGGAGATTCGCTGATCTTTGCTGACAAATCCAAGCAAACCATAGAAAATGTCGCGCTGATCCGTACAATCCGAGTCCATGAATTGCAGACATATCTCGATCAGAGGTCTGTTGAGACCTATAGGTCCGGCCTCCTGTACCTGATCCCTTAGCTGGCAAAGCCGGAACAAGATATGATCGGCTCGGTTTGCACGAAATGCTTCGAAAAGCAATTTTCGAAAGCCTGATTCGACGAGACATAGCTGCGACTCGCCCCAGGTCAGCGTAAGGCATTTGGCCAATGCAAACTCCTGGATGATCCAAAGCCGACTCCAGTAAGACTGTTGGCTCAGTGTGTCCAGAGCTCTCCGAAAGCGCACACCAAACCGCGCTTCTGGATCCAGGCGGTCGTAAAATGGGTCTTGGAACTGCGCTTGAGAAAGTGCAGGCGCTTGCGCCAGAAAGTTCATACAAGTAGAGCTTTCTCCTATTTCCTTTCCTAGCCAGACAACGACTTCCCTGGCCTCACGGTATATGTCGCTCATGAGACGGACTTGGTGATTCTTCTCTTTGTTCGACGCCTGATCTATGCAGAGCTGATCAATCCAGAGATAGCACGAGGTATCTGGACCTGAGTGGTATGGTATGCGACCAGCTGCAACGTAATGGAGGAACCACCACAAGTTTTCGCGAACCTGAAATGTCCGGCCGTCTACCTCTATAGGGTACATGGGAGCCTCGGGGCCCCACGTGTATGATAGGGCCAAATAATCGTGGTCTTTCAGAGAGCACCTTCGTAAACTGCATGACACATTTCCGGTGTCAGACATGTATATTCGGAGCAGGCGAATCTGGCTGTCAGCCAAGTCTAGTGGTTCGTACTCGTAGCATTCTGCTGGGAGACATTCAGCCTTGGCTCATAACCGAACGTGTGGCAGACTCGTACCTTCACATTGGGCTCCACCAGTCGCTGCTTGAGTAGTTGATCTTGACTCGTATGGCGGAGTTGGGCAAGCTTCTCTAGTTGCTTCTACCATCTTTCGACAGTGGTGACAGGAGGTTGTCTTGTGATGATACCTCACGCGCTTCAGACCACGTGAACGCTGCGCCTTGCCGAAAGGCGGATGCCAGAAGTGCAGCTGTAGTCTGGGTTTTGGATCAGGAGATAGAGTTCGCGGGACTGCGACATCCAGTCGAGTTTGCATGTATGTTTGGTGGTTTTAGGATCATGTTGAACACCAGGTAACAAACGGAGATGGGCTGTGCTCATTGGAAACGTTAGAGGTGCTGCCTGGAGCAAGCGTAGTTAGTGAGTGTACGCACAGGTGTTCTCAGCTTGCGCTCCGTGCACAAAAAGCCGCAGCCCAGATGCGTCGACATAACGACAACTTCAAATACGACCTAGACATGTATGCACGTACCAGTTTGCGCTTCCTCCAAGTACCAGTACTATGACCAGAATTATAAGCTTGTGGCTTACCATTGGGACCACTCGAACGTCGACGTCACCTACCTAGGTAGGCCTCGATCTGAGACGACCTGTGGAGTTCCTCGGATCCCTTGAACATGTACCGACAGCCCCTAAGGTTATGTTTGATACATTCAATCATTAAAAGAGCCTCTAGATTGTAGTTATGGACTTATCGCAGTAGGATTGTCTGTGAACCGCCTTTCCATGCAGTATACCGGCCAGGTTGCGCGTTGCGAACAAAATTTGCCGTGCTTGTTGTGGAGGCGACAGCAAAAGCACTATCGCTGGCCAAATGAGTGGACAAATGTTCAAGACGATGTAGAGAATCTAAACTTTGTGGATGCCTACATCGGTTACACAGGATGAGCCGCGTTTGGTGCGGCTGAGTAGGCTGAAAAGGTTGGCGCAAGTGTTGCCAAACCATCCTTTTTACGACTGCTTCCCACCTAAACACCTTGTACCAAAAGTGGATTTGCACTGAAATGATCAACGTTTCTTAATGGGCAAGCTTCTCATGGTAATAACAACGGCCACGTTACCAACTACCCTTCTAGGCCATGCCACAGAGACGGGACGGCAGCCTGAGGACCTCACGACGAGGCAACCGCCACTGCACCACTTGCCAGCACCTCGAACTAGGCCCTCATTAAATTAACTCAAACGTAAGTACCACTTCAAACGTCAAAATTCAATTGCGCACGCATCCGTCCATCTGTCGAATAGGCTCTAGGAGGATTGTCAACATGCGCATGAAGTTCCGAATCTAACCATGATTTTAGATCACAATTGCCTGCCATGTCCAAACGAGCGCCGGATGAAGATGACCGCTATGGCCCTGCAACACACACCTGCAGGTATTGTGCTCAAGTCTTTGATGTGATTTACGAGACTCCTACAAGACTGCTTGTCAGGCTGATGAGCTGCAAGGATGCCATGTCAGCCTTTTCATCCTGCAAGCTCATCCGGCAGCTCTTGTATCCATCGGTCTTGGAGAGGACGTCATCCGTCTACGTCTACCTGGAGATAAACATAAAGTCCCACTGGCCTAACTGGGGATTTTATGGGAGGCACATGGAGGCAGGAGTCCTCTTCACAAACGTGCTTGGAAAAATCGTACAAAAGAAAGATATCGATCGCAATTTCAAGTCCGCGCTGGGGACCTTTGACCTCGATGATGTCTTGACAGATGGTTTCGACCCCGTCAATGTGCATAATTCGCTGTGGGTGTACGCCTACCCAAGTGAGTCAATACACACCCCTTCTCACCGTTCAAGACTCATTCAAGAGCAGGCCAATATGATATACTTGCAGATGATACATTTACAGATGATACCATACCGCCTCCAAACCTCAATCCGAATTCTGTTAATGCTATCAGTAGCATACGTAAGTGGCTAAGCACCTGTATAGCAGAACACGAACATCAGTCACCAGCGGACGATCTATCAGCAAGCAATTTGACCGCTTCTTCAAGCGTTCTACCGAAACGACTTCTGAAAATTCACCACGAGGAGGAGATCGTGACCTTGATTGAGACCACTCCCTCCTCGTCTCGCTATGCCGTCTTGAGCTATTGCTGGGGGAAATACGAGACATATCAAACTCGAGATACAAATCTTGCGACTCATGAGCTTGGTATATCCGTCTCCATGCTGCCCAGAACACTCCGAGATGCCGTGTATGTTACAAGCTATCTAGGGATCGATTATTTGTGGGTCGATGCACTCTGCATCGTGCAAAATGATCCAGCAGAGATGCAGGCTGAGATTGCGAAAATGCCTCAGGTGTATCGCGGTGGCATTGTGACGATTCTGGCAGGTGATGCTGCTGCTAGCAATGGAGGGATGCTTCATCGACGCCGACGAATTTTTGACCGTTACAAGCTTACTCTCAAGTACTTGAATGGCCTCCAAGAGACAGTCTTGTTGGATCCAAAGGTTGAAGAGCATTCGTTAGAGGAAGAAGAGACCAACTTGAAGAGCGATCTGAACAATCAAGACCCTGTCAATCAAAGGGCGTGGATATTTCAAGAAGGTATTTGAAAAATGCCTAGGGTGCTTGAGACGTACTAATGAAAGCAGTTCTATTGTCTCCACGACTCCTCTATTTCAGCCCCTCGCAAGTCATATTCCAGTGTTCGACGTCCCTGTTCGCGGACGGCGGTCTCCCCGAGCACGCATTCAAGTATCGTTTCGTCTTCAAAGGACTTTTCAGATCTACGAACGGTAACGAAAGAGCGGCAACGATAGTGTCGGATCAATGGAGCAGTGTAGTAGCACTCTACAGCGAGTTGAGCATGTCTTACCCGTCTGACAAGTTGCCCGCAATATCAGCCACAGCTCAAGCGTTCAACATGGCGTATCCGGCTCCTGATGATCTACAACCGTGTTATCTTGCTGGAATCTGGCGGGACAATCTACCTTATGGTTTGCTTTGGTATCGTAGATCCAACGAACTCCCGGAGCCTCGACCAGAGTACCGAGCACCGTCCTGGTCATGGGCTTCAATCGATGGCGCTGTTTGGATCCCGCCTTACAAGCATCTCATTCCAAGCCTCCCTGACTGTGTAGTGGCATCAGTTGAGAACTGTTATGTCCTTCACAAGTCACCATCAAATCCATACGGCGAAGTTGTGGGTGGCAGACTTCAGATCACTGCACCCATGGTCGAGGTTCTTGATTACTATATCGCTCCGAGTGGCTGTATATACCTTCAGGATCTTGGAAATCACTTCATTACTGCATGTGAGGGCTCGGCCGATGCATTAGACCTATCGTTGGCCTTACCTCTAACGCCGAAGTCTGGCTACAAGATGGTGCTTCTTTGCGTCATCCGTCTGCCTCAAAGTCAGAACGAGGTACAGCATGCCGAACGAACGATGGAAGACTACGAGTGCATGAGGCCGTTCTCGGCGTATTATCTCATATTATTGAAACGCGAAGAGACTGACCCGTACTCGCGGATCGGGCTGCTACATTTCGAAACCCAGGAGCCCCTCAAGTTACAAAAGAGGTGGAAGGATGACTCTAACATCCAGATGGTAACTATTGTCTGACAGCTTAGCGAGGCTATAATCCTCGCGTGTCATGGTATTGGCGTCCTTACTTCCACACCAAAACGAACATGCGATCTAAATTACGGCTACATGCCTTCTTCGCTGCTTACCACGACGGCTTCTTTCTCTATCTTGAACTTCACGAACATCTCACTGCCAAAGTTACAGGCCTCGACATGACCTCTCTTCCGCTCCCATAGCCACCTGAGCTCGTCACCGTCATTCTTTCGCAATCTCCTTGCTACCCTGTGGTCCCCAAGCCAGAGCTCACCAAGCGTGACAATGTCCGCAAAGGCTAATCTCGCCACGTAGTTTTCCACATCTACACGTAGCCGCTCATAATCTAGCCACAACGCGCGGCGATACTCCTCGTTCCAACCCACCTGAATCGGAAACTTCCACACAGGCTGATATCCCATGCCCAGATTATCGATCTTCACGAGGTGGAGTGTTTGCAGGCCCTTGAGCATTTTGCTCAAAATCTCAATTATAATCGGAGTGGGAGCGCGATAACAATATTTATGTGTGCGCATTCGCAAGCATTGCAATCCAGGCAATGACCGAGCCAGTGCGGCAATTTCGTCAGTTGACCACATTGCCATTGCATCGAAGTGGACCAACGAGTGGCTTTCGATGCGTGCGTTGATGGCAGGATGTAGAGGCGCAAGTCTTTCCGAGAGCTCCGTGTACGTCTCCACCAAGCAGTCCAACCCGTCTTCTATCACCAAGCTCTTTAGTTGTGGACAGTGACTCGCAAGAAATGCTGCACTGCTCGAAGCAATAAGGTTTTCCACCTTGCCCAATATGAATTCCTCAATTTCAAGCTCCGAGTCCTCAAATGCTGCCGTGAACATATCAAGACTACGTCTCATCATGCTTATTTCCAACGTCTTCAAACGTGGCAAAGTCTGGATACACCGGAACAAGTTGAGTGCATCCGAGCTGGATGTGTATGAGCCGGAGCACCACCACCACATGGAGCCGAACATGTCGATTTTGAAGGCTTGGGCATGGTGAAGGAGTGATGTTGGTGCAAGTCGGCTGATTGGCTGGTTAATGCTGAGAGTCTTGAAAAGCCGCGGGATGAGGAGATGACGGAAGTAGTGGTTGGTGAGTGAGAGGTTTTTGAGTGATACCGAGTTCTCGGTCCGGATGGAGTCGAGGCGGTCACAGATGATCAAGATAACGTCCTCGCACAGGTCTGAAAGTGATACTGGTTGGCGTGCTTTGGACATGGTCGAGTTTAAAACGCTGTCAGTGCGGTATAAAGACATGGGGTAGTTTCTTCTTGCCGGACTCGTTTGGTGTAATATGAAAACAGGTCTGAAATGCTTCGCTTGGCGGCTGATAACGTCAATGAAGCTTCATGTGGTAGCTACCCCACATCGTTGCCCAAAGAAGTTAGCGCCTGTATTACCCGTCCTTTTGAGGTCGCCTTTCAGCAATGCTCTTAACACCTGCAATTGAGCCAACAATTTTCATTCGGCCTTGACGCCTTTCCCATTGCCATTTTGATCTTGATATGTAGCATATTCATCAAAGGCGGTCGGATGAGTAAAGTCTACATTCCACAATGCCTCGAACATCGATCGCAAAGTCAGCCTCGCCTGTTACACCGAGACGGGGCGCACTGCCGGGCGACACAACAATATTGATCTGACAGGCTGATTCCTCTCGCATGCTTAAGGATGCAATCCCTGGCATCTTCTCTCCATCACATATCCTTAACTTCGCCTGAGTCATCGTTGGCTACCTGGACATGTATCAGTGTGGGGAATTGGATTGGTGCACATTTACTTCTATACAGCTGGCTTCGGTTACTTTCGGATTCCAGATCAAGACTGGGACTAATACTGGTGTACGTCCACTTCACCAGATACTCTAACGCTCGCTGTTCTGCAACAAATTTGCTCAGCCGTCAACTCATTCTGCACTGCTGACCAGTCCTAGATAGTATCAGCGAGATCGCTCGGCCGCAATGTCAGGTGCAACTGAGTCTCAATATCATGGGCGATGTGGTTTTGGTGAACATTGTCAAATTCTGTGTCATTTCCGTTATTGTCTGGTACCATGACTATGACGCGATTGTGACTATAGCCGACGCACTTTAATCGTTTCTTCGGGAGTCGAATTCAACTACGAAAGCCTGTTGCCTTCTGTCCACATCCAACACTAGTACTCAATGGCATCCCTGAGAACCACGTTTGGTACAGCGCTGGAAACAACAGTACCGACCTTACTGGTATATGGCATGTAGTTCGAGGCGTTGGGTAGTATCAATCCTCTTGTCAGTCATTTCCTCACCGTTCGGTTGCCAATCAGCTAAAGCCACTCAGTGCCTTGGCTGCGATCATTCCTGCGATAGCCTTTGTCGTCATGACACAAACACAAAGGAAAGAACGCGCTGCGATGGGCTGGAATACGTTCGGACGCGTTTCCACTAAGCACTTGGTCAACGTTAACCTCGCCATCGGAGGAGATTCAATTCTGCCCACCGTGCTCGTGGTCAACTCTCCCCAGCTTGTCATATCCTTCTTGTACCTACTATACAACAGTCTGTTGACCTGCATGCTCGCTGGCCGAGAATGGACACAGTACGCAGTCAAGCGCACTCCGCTACGTGGTAAGCAAGATTCCCCTACTGTCTCGGCGTTTCGCAATAACTTAGGTCGTGCACGCGCTAATCAGCACCAGTAACATCTCCCTCCCCAGGCCAACGCTCAACCCACTTCCTACAGCATCCTTACGCATGGAGCATTCCTCTTCTCGCGGAAAGCATTTTGCTTCATTGGTTTGTGTCGCGATCAAACTTCCCAGCACGTGTCGCCTTTTACAAAGACGGCCAGCCATCAACAACATAATCCTACCAGAGAAAAAACAGCGAGTTTTGGTATCCGCTGACTGACGATGTTCGCCGGAATTATGCGGGCATGCAAACCGACCTCACAACCCTACCACTTTCCGGAAACATCTACAACGGAATGGGCTACTCGGACATGGCGTTGGTAGCAAGTGTGAGCTGCATGGTAGGGCTCATGGTGATTTGCAGACTCATTGCGGGCTTTCGAAAATTCGCGAATGGTCTGCCCATGGGCGGGACAAATAGTGCAGTCATCAGTGCAGCATGTCATGTCAGATATCTTACGAGGCTGACAAGCGTAACGACGACATTGCTGAACAACCTCTTCAATGGGGTGCCACCACCAGAGGAGGCCCGGATAGCATTGGGTACTTTTGCTTCTGTGACGGCGAAGTCGAAAAGCCGGAGTATGGCTGTCTGTATGCCGGCGCTGGATCGAAGATGCAATAGCATACTTTCGAAGAGAGCTATTGATGGCACAAATTCCGTCGAAAGGAGCAATATGCTCAAAAGAGAAGTCCAGAATGACGGGCATGTCAATTGGATGTTGTCAATGTGAAGATCGATCGGATCGGTAAGCAGCATCAACTGGCTCCACAAGAATTGCACCAAACGATGCTCCTGAAGTAGCCAAACACAACCATTTCACGTCCTATGGAGGTCTTAGGAAAACGGCAATCGGTATGACGCCCGGCAATATTTCGATCATCTATCTCGGATGGGTAGGTATGATAACAATGTAGATTCGCAATTGCACCGGGATGATACCACGCCCTGGACTATGCAAACTATAACATCCATACTAAAGAGCAAGGACAAACACGCATATCCATCTACAATTCACCTTCTCACCAAACCCTTCCAATCACCAACCCGACAACCTCACAAACCACTGGCCAAAAAGTTCCACCCATCAACGATGTCCTCCCTCCCAACCCACGCCCACGTCTTCCGCCGCACTGACTCCCCCACCCCTCACGCCCCCAAACTCTCGATCAAACTCCACGCTCTTTCTCTCAACTACCGCGACGCACACATCCCCTTCGGCCAGACCCCGTGGCCCTTTATCCCGCACGGCATCCCCTGCAACGACGCCGTGGGCTCCGTCATCGCGCTAGACTCACATGTAACGAAACGGGCAGTAGGGAATCGCGTGGCGCCGAACACCGACAGCAAGAACCTCATTGATTCGACAAGACCGTTCGAGGAGGCGGAAGCTGCCCTACGACAGACATATCTAGGAGGGTCGACATGTTAACAAAGTCAACCTCCCCCCAGCGATTCTAAAAACCCGTCTCTACACGCCTACCCATCATACCAACATCCCTCCATCCCCACCCCTTTCCCACTTCCAAGTTCTCTTCGCGGGCCTTTGATGTAGTAAAAGACACCTCGCCGCTTCAACGCCACACAATCGCCATCGCCGAATCGCTTGTCGTCAAGAACGACACTGCCCATGTCTCATCAGCTATCCTCCCTGCAGTATCGAGACCTGAGTTAATAAAAAAACATACGCACCTTCTTCACAGCGTCCTAGCCTTGTGCCTGGTTCAACTACTCCTCCATTCTTACTACAGCTGTAACGGCCCCAAGAGACGCACCAGCTGCGATCAAGTTCCGAAGCGATGATTGCAGGAGGCGGGTCAGTGGTCTGGAATGAGAAGCATGGGTCGATAACAAGTCTCTTTGCGCTACGATATCTGTGTCGTCGATATCGAAGCGTGAGCAGAAGCTGAGCAGCTAATCAGCATCACATGTGCGGCTGAAGCTGACACACTGGACGGAAATCTGGGGCTGGGTTAGGAAGTGGCTGGAATAAGTTGATATTTAACGAAACAGCACTCCATCCATCTTACTTCACGCGGAACGGAAATATATCAGCGATCAAGCACTTTGCACCAAACATTTTCGTATCACTGCAGGATTGTTGTCTAACGGTATATATATGCATGCATCAACAATCCCAGTCTCGAGTAGCATCTATTCGTGCCTACAGTTCCAGCCCAGCGCGCCATACCCGACCTCGCTCAAGCCCATTATCGCTCTGCTTTCCCCTGCGGCAATATCTCATGCACCTTCATGTCCAGGCCGACCCAGAACTTCCTACCCCGCCACTCGACCGTGACACCACCCCAGAACGCGATGATCCAGATAGGCAGCGCCGAGACCTCACGGCCCAGCCAAGCGGCGAAGAATTCGCGGAAGGTTCGGCGCGCACCGTCGAGCAACGTAGGTTCGAGCGGGGTTTTGTTGCCCAGTAACGGCTGCAGTGATTCGGCTTGATGGTAGGCGTTTGCGGAGCGCTGTGGAAGGATGAAGTCGGGGGTGTCGGGGTCGATCTCGACGGTTTTGGCGCAGTGCAGGAGAAGGTATTGGATGTAGTCGACTAGACACCACAGGCTCATGTTGATCAGCCAGATGAGGAGGAAGGATGTCCACGTTGGGCTGATGCCAACGCGCTGGAAAAGTGGCAAAGTTGTTAGGGCATATGCGCCGTAGAGGCTGCACAGGATGCTCTCTGTGCCTGGCTCGACAAAGGTGGCTAATGTGACGGTGAACTTTCTGACCCGCAGCCAGCGGATGCGACGGTCCATATAGGCCGCGACGGGAGTGTGGCTGATAGGTTGGAAACAGAAGTCGCCAAAAAGCATCGCATGCTTCCCCCACGACGCCTTCTCCTCGCCAGGGACTGGTTGATAGTCGGACTTCTCGAACGCCTGAGGCTGCTTCCAGAGCGCATCGCCAATGAGGTGGTCCTCGCAGATGTTGTCGGAGAAAAAATCGATGCCAGGCGCTCGATCAGGGTTCGAGGAGGTGATGTAATCAAGCTGCGAGCGTCGGAACATGGTGCTCTTGCCAATGATGCAAGGCGCAATGGCGACGGTATTGATGGCGTTGTAGAACTTGGCATGCGAGGAAGAAAGGAAAGCTTCGTCAAGACGACCTCCGCCACGTTGCAACAGTCTCCGCAGAACGCTGTTAGAATGGTTGCGCGGATCCGACGACGTGCTTGCTGCAATGTCTGTCGTGCTGGAGTCTCCTTCTGAACGTCCTCCAAGCAGTTGCTTGCGCTCTTCAAGGGTCATGCTTTGAGAGTCCAGATCGATGGCCACGGGTGTTTGATGCACGAATTTGTACTTGGTCTTCTTCTTGCCGTCTTCTGCCTCCCTGTATCCACACAGTAGATCGACCAGTCTCCCACACACGCCTTTGCCAGCCCAGACATTGCAGTCGAGTATCCAAACAACATCACCCTTGGCCTCTCTGTATGCACGGCTCATGTTCCGAATCTTGGGGTTGGGTCCCAGCGCATCCTTGTTCTTCAGCAGCATGGGATCCTCCTCCTCAACTAAGATGCGCACGTTGACATGGTTGAAGTCTCGACATAGTCGCTCGAGGATGGGGAAGGCGGGATCGGACCGCGAAGACACGCAAAAGACGGTATCAATTTTGTTCTTGGGATATGTCTGGCGGAGACTCGCTGCGAGACACTCATACAAGCGCGGCTCGAGGCCCTTCACTGGGCGGATGACGGTGACATGGGGAACCTCATCCTCCTCTAGCTTAGTAGTGCATATCGCCTGCTGCGGTCGTTTCCAGTTGTAGCGGAATCTGTCGTAGTAGTGTCAGCGGTGATGTGGCTGCAACCGTGCAGATACTCTCACAGCTGCGTGAAGCCAATGGCGCACACAAACCACACTACGACGAACCAAATCAAGCAGCCTGTTGCGACGAGTGTCCGTAGCATGGAGACATCGTCCGTCTCGCTGGTGTGGGCGAACACGCGCATGCGCGGATCGTATGCCAAGGCGCGATTAAGGAAAGTGGGATGTAGGTTTACAGGAGCTCGGGGGTGTGCGGAGTTTGGCAGCTGCTGGACACGTGTGCCGCTAGTGGATTCTCGAGATCGCCAGCGACAGGTAGAAGTGTTGAAGACTCGAGATTCGCAGTGTTAAACGCTCAAAATCACGGATTGCTTAAACGATATCGTATGCTTTGTAGTGTACAGCACGATTCATCTCCGACGCTTCCGTCATTCACCGCCTGTCGACAACCACAAATTGGTTTTCGGACTCAAGATCAGGGATCAATTGAATGGACGGATATCTAGGATCGCTGGAAAGAAGATGACGACGTTGGGCCGTAATCAAATAAATGCAAAAATTCAAATGCTTCGCTAATGTGCAAATCGTGTCTCCATCATCGCATAACCCAAAGCATGACCTCAAAGTCCCTAAGCTACGACGCCTTGGGCTTCTTTCGCACCAGTCCAGTCGATAGTGTGTTGACACCGTTTGTCGCAAGCTGTTCAACAGGCGTAGGCTCAATCTTAGTCTTCTTCCGCACCAACCCAGAGTCAAGCGCCCGCACGTCTTCTGCAGGCGGTACGGCCGTTGCTGCTTCTGGCTTCCGCTTCTTCCTCACGCCCATTACTGTCACCGGCGTAACTCCATTCGAAGCTGCGCTAGCTGGATTGTTGGAGAACGCCTTCTTCCCAGTCAGCGTCCAACCCCACTGATGTACTCCTCCTAACACAGCTATCTCTTCTTTCCATCGTTTTGTAGCATTTGCCGTGGAAGCACGAGTGCCAAAGTTCTGTTGTATTAAGACTTCGTGCGCTCGATCATAGTCCTTGGTCGAGAAGCAAATACTTCCTCGCGAATCGGAAGGCCAAACATAGTATGGAGTTCTCTCTGGGACGTTCTTCGAGGCCGAAAAATTCGAGGCGTTTGACGTTGTAGATAGTTCCGACGACATCTGTTTGATGCGTGGTAGTTTGAGCGGGATGGGACCATACTCGAGTTTGTTTCTCTTCCTTTTGGCGTTCGTTTGTCTCCTGGGACTGCTCACGCTTTTCTGCGACTCTATCTGTGAGAAGGATTGCAACACCGACTGCTGTGACGGTTCCTCTTCATTATCCTCCGGTATGGTTGACTCCGGCGGGGTGATGACAACCCAGATGAAGCCCACTATCCTGCCAGACGAACACTCTTGTCGGAAGGCCATAAACTCCCAGAACTGATCCAGCGTTTTGACACTCTTCCATATTCCGCTACTTCGCGAAGGGGTACCGCCATCAGCCACCATAGCATCGGTGCCTCGGTCAGGAAGCTCCTCGTCGAGCTCGTCAAGAAACCGCGCCTTGGGATCGTCCGGAAAATGCGGGACAAGACATCGAGGGGGAGCTGCCGGATGCGGTGCGATTTCGAGGAGGGGGTGGGTGGTAGCCCAGCGTCGAGGCGCATTTGCGACGGGTGGGGGTGGAAGGTATCGTAGCGTGTCGTAAGGCTCGAAACCTGGAATGACAAGATATCCTTTTGCGGTTGCTTGTGGCGACCGTGCTGCGCCATTGCATGCGGCACTACTCGCCAATCGCTCAGCAAAGGGCTTCCGTTCGTCCTCAGCCCTGTACTGCCAGATGATCGGATCCAGCACCTTGCACCACCACTTCACCAGGCCCCTATCATCAAGCACATGTTTATTCTTGTTGTCGATGCTTGCAGGGAAAAGATACTGGTCTTGCGCTCTGGCGAACAGCGACACAACCAGCTTCTTGCCCTCTCTGTGCCGCTCTCTTGCTAACCAAGACACGAATGTCCCGCATATAGCCTTCAGCGGTGAGCCACACTGTGCCCGCGGTAAACGTAGCTCGGACAGGTAGCCAGTCGAGTCGGCTTTGGAGACCAAGATGGTGGTGAGGTTACGAGTGGTGTAGACCAAGACTTCTATAGCGAGTATGAGCAGCTCCTCGGGCAATCTGGAGGCTGTGAAGTCTCTGATGGAGGCGGCTAACAGGTGCGACTCGCAATATGTTCGTTCAGACTTTGCGTTGGGTGGTGCGGAGAAGAGGGCGGAGGATTTGGTGGGTGGAGTCGAGTAGTGGTAGAAGGTGAAGGGCACGTCCTTCGGCAGCTGCTCAGCCAAAAGTTCCTTCAAAGGTGTAGGCGTAGGAATACTCGCCATGTCGGCTCAAAATAATTGCAAGAGGGAGGAAACGCGTGAATGCCACAGCTCGTGGATGGGACAACGCGTTCTGCACTAACTGCTTTTGGGAAGGTGCGATCGTGAAGCCGCTTTTTCGAACCTCGAAATCATCTAAACTCACCAAACGACGAGCCGTGCCTTCACTCTTGCGCCAGGATACCCTCTCCACAAATACCCTCCACCCTCGAAGCCGCAATGGCAGCCAAGCGACCGCTCCGCTGCTTTTTCTCGACTGCTTCATCGTCGCTCCGTCCCACGCCATCGAAAGCGTCCCTCGTGCGGACCTCCGCATGCACATTCTCCACCACCCGCGCATGTAGAGGCCCCGAATATGATACCGAAGCTGCAGACAGGCCACGATGGCAACAAACACCGCCGCGCATGATGGCGCCATACCGCGTACGGCCACAGGCAAGAGGAGGCGTTTTCAAGGTCAATGAGGATCCCAAGCGGTTGGATGATGCGTACATACGAATGCTGGGACCTGGAGGCGACAAGGTGCTGGGGGACGAGGTCAAGTGGTTAGCGGTCACACACAAGAGCTTCGACCACGGCAGGAGAGGATTTAATGATCGCCTAGCATATCTGGGTAGGAGGCACGGTCACCATGATGGCAAATCTGAGCTAATGGCGACCAGGGCGAAGAATAGTGGAGCTACAAACATCGCAGGCACTCGTAAACTCGCCGCAAGAAAACCAATGGCCGAGAGACGCAAAAGGCATACCACAACCTGACGACTTCGGACGCAGACCATTCCTGCACCCCGCGCTGAACGGACTACAAGGCTTGACAGACGAGGCGGAAGGCGCGGTGCTCAACAAGACACGGTTATCGCAAATAGCAGAGCAATACGGGCTCGACAAGGTCACGCGGTGGACACCGAAGCGCGTCAGTAGAAGTGGCACAAGTGACCTCGAATCATAAGCTGACAAACTGCAGGCGGACAACCTCCGAGGCTCCGGCATAGAATCTGTGCTCATGACCTCGCTGTACGCTATCGTCGGCGCCGTAGCTCTCGAGCGTGGCGGCGAGCTCGCGAACAAGGTAGTCCAGGACAAGATCCTTGGCCCACTTGGCTTCACATTCTCGTCTGAGATATAGATGTCTCTGGGTTTCGGCACGTATCCGGGGTGCGAGGGACGCGCTCTGTGTAGAATACCCGTAGATGTAACGTGTATCGTGTACTATGATTAGAAGAGATGGAGCACGCATCGTATCCAGCGTTGAATGACCAAAGCAAGTCTTGACAACAGCGGCCTATTACATCCAAAGTTCCCACAACATCCGAGCCCGCTCATCCTGTATCCTCGTGACCATACATGTGACGCGACGACACATCGCAGCGAATGCAGGCGTAATTCGACTTGGAAGTTGTCGATGTGAACATGACAACAACCCGTCTCCCCAAATAACAAACCCACCCAAAAAGGCATCTCCCTACCCCCATTGATCGCAGTAAGGAATGCGCAGATCGTAACGAACAGTGGGTTGACTCGTTTAGGCAGGGTTGCAAAAGCGTCGATCGGGGTAGGGAGTGCGGAAATTGCGACAAACGCTGAATTTGCCTGGAGTAGGTGGGTATTTGGAGAGGTGGAAGTTGGAGTTGGGGAAGAGCGTTCTTGAGGGGGGAGAGGGAGGGGGAGGTGAAAGGGGGGAGGGGCGATGGGAATGGAGGGAGGTGGGAGGGGGAAAGGTGGGAGGGGAAAGTGAGGGCGTGGGTAGATGGGGGATATGTTGGTGCGGATGTATATGATTGTGCCGTGAACAATGTGATATGCCTACCAGGAACGACACAGGAAGGTTTCGCCTACTGCGGGATAGATAGTAGTATTCCTAAAGGTAGGTTATGAGTTCCACCAGCGAGACTTTTCAACTTCCCACACGTGCACCTACAACAACCCACACCATACGACATGCTTCGTAATATTTCGATTACACACTAGATACTATTACCTATTAACCATGCTACTCCACCATACCATACCAATGCAAACAGCAATCCCATGCCAATGACCATGCCAATGCCCCCTACTCAAAACCGCAAAAACCCCTGCGCATCATACAAGCTCCCCGGCGTGCCCATAGTAACATGTCCATTCGGGCTCGTAATGTGAATCCTCACATTCGGCGTGCTCACGCCGAGCACGCTTCTCTTCCGATACCTGTTCCCCGACGCGCTGGCCCGTCGGCTGCCAGCACTGCTCTCGCGGCGCTTCTTGGAGTCGTGGTCGCGCGCCTGGTTCTCGGTGGGCGAGAGCGCGACCGCGGAAGCGTCCTTTGCGACTTCGAAGTCGCGCTTTTTCCCGGCCTTTGTGGGCGCTGTGGCTGACATGGACAACGCCGGCGACGCGAGCGGCGAGGAAGCGAGGGGCTGGTAGCGATCTTTGGGCTTGTTCGGGGAGCCTGGGGCAGGTGGTGTGGTTGTGTGCGAGGACCAGAACTTCTCGCCGTCTTCCCATATGGTGCTCGAGCGGTGTTCTGCGCCTGCTGTTGTGGACGTGTTGATCTCGGTGTCCGGTGTGACTGTGGCAGTGGATTGCATGGTGCTGCCTTCGTCGAGATCGAGGATTGTACAGCCTTCGTCCCACTCGTCGTCCAGGACGTTTCCGACTAGCCTTCTCCCTTCTGCTTCGTCTAGCTCCACGCTATCCTCGTCTTCGAGCTCGTCCAGCCAGCTCTCGTCACCGGGAAGTTGCACGCTACTTTCCCTTCCTATCCGCAAATACCTCCGCTCGCCGTGCCCAGCCTTCTCGTTTTTCGCATCAGCCGCATCGGAGTTCATGCGCCTCAGGGCGGCTATTGAAGTCCGCAACGGTCGCGGGGGCGACCCACGGGGACCACGCGGGGAAGGAGCTAGCTTTGGCATTTCTGAAAAGTTGATGGAAAAGGATTGGTTCGGCAATCGTGCGTGCGATGGTCGGGGCGAGCATGGCATGACGGGGCTCGGCAATTGGATCGGAGATGATGTGGGTGACGGACAGGGCGAAGAGTACGCGGAGCTTGCTTCCGAGTAGACGTGGCCAAGCACAGGCGACTCTACGGGGTTGGCTGCTGGTGGAGTGGACGGGAATGCCGCGTCAAGCAGAGGCTCGAACATCAACTGTGCTGATCCAGGGGTCTCGGGTATCACAATTGCAAGACTTGAGCAACTGCTGTGTGGTGACTTGATGATACTGCTGTTCAAGTTGCTGACGCTGCTATTGAGCAAGCTATAGGCATCCTTGCTCAGGATCGAAGGGTCTATGGTGTCTGGAACTTCTTCTGGGATGGCTGTGGCATACACCGGGAGGTTGTACGCCGAGCGATCTTCCAGGTTGAACCTGGGCGGAAAGTTCGTCTTGGGTGACACGGGTGGCGAGTCATCGTAGCGTGAATGCTCGACGTCGAGTGTCTTCTGTGAGCTTACAGATGACTCTTCTGGAATTGTGGCGAAGCCAGACTGCCAGGCGCGCGAAGTCGCATTGGGCGGGGGAGTCTGAAATACCATACTTGGTCTTTCTGGGTCATAGGCATCGATATCAATAAGGCTGTTGGATGATGGCGAACGGCTCTGCTCGGGTGTTTCTGGCCTGAATGGATGTTGTAACAAAAATGGTGTATCTGGCAGCTGAAACCCATCGCCAAAATAGTAAGGTTGGGATGAAGGAAAAGTGAGCGGTCGGTTCATATCGGGATCAACAGGTTCGATGATAGAAGGTGTCCCTGGGAAATTCGACAGGCTGAAGATGGAGCCATTGCTGAGTCTTTTGCGCTCCTGCGTCGACAGCGGAGGAAGAACATGATCGGTGGGAAAAACGACGTAAGACTGATCATAACCAACGAGCGGTAGGGTGGGCGAGTTCGGTGTTAGCGAAGCGCGTAGAGAAGTGGTGGAGAATTTCAAGTCAGGCGCAAACGTCGAAGACGTTGGAGGCGTTGGATCATTGCGAGTGCTAAAACCCTCGAGACCAAGGCCAGCTGCAGGTTTGGCCGTCGCAGCACCGTCAGTCGTGTCAGCTTTGTTTCCGACCGTGGGAGCTGAACTTGGAGTATCACTTGGTGGGCCATGGAATGTTGGGACCAAGGAGATTCGAACACTGTTCTTTCGGCGATGGCCCTGCCGAGCACTAGGACTGCCCTTCAGTGCTGATGGTTTGCTAGTTGACGAAAATGGCGTAGGGTCCCACTGGAAGGGATTGCCACCACTGCTGCGGGAGGATGTTTGCGAGTGCTGTCGCTTCGGGGATCGGACCGATCCCGTCAATGCCCTCGACGCCGCAGTGCCGTAGTAGTGTCGCTCAGGTGAACCGTCGTGAGAGACTTGTGTCTTCAGCTTACGTTTTGGCGTAGTATTGTTACGGACCTGTAGTGGACTGGCAGCTGGAGATGATACCTTATTCAAGGTAACAGAATGCGCTCTGTTCACAACGTCGACAGACTGCGAGCTCCATCCTTCCGAAACCATGCTCTTGCCCTCAGTGTAAGGATCGTCTAGCTCCAGGGATGCCACACTTGTCCGAGGCGTGCTACCGTTGACAGTGTGTCGTGAGCTCAAGACTTTTCCACGAAGATCAAGGGTATCTCGGAACGGCCTGGCACCACCAATTGTTGAGCCCCGTGCACGTGGCTTGGTAATCTTCTGCGTTCGCTTCTTGGTAGCTTGAGGAATGATGGGGCTCAAGCGGCTTGCAAGAATAGCAGTATCGGCCGACCCTACGCTTTCGATCGACTGCTTCGATGAAACGTGTCTCAGCTGGCTACGACTCCTCGCTTCGCTCTTGATGCGCGCGATGTCCAAAGGCAGAGGCGGCAGTATGACGTCAGGTGCAGCTCCAGATGCCTGACTGCACAAACTCGTAGACCTTGCGCGCAGTTGCGGTCGAAGAATCGGAGCCGATGGCACAGCGGCAATGGACTTTGCTCGCTGAAGCCGGTTGTTTGCGTTCGATCTGAAGTATGGGTTGCTTGCAGCCTCGCTATCCTTAGTGGACAATTCTGTTTCCAGCGCTGGGCTGCGGAAAGCCGGGTGATACTGGAGCAGTGAGTGACTAGATGACGGTCGACTCCCATGATCCATTGAAGCTACTAAAGAGGGTCTACTCGTATTGAGGTGCGAGTTACTCAAGACAGGTACCATGGCCGAGGGCTTCGGATCTTCGATGACAGTCGAGAGCCGCGTTCCAGTCATCTTCTTCATCGGGATCTTGTGTCCAGACATGCGTCTGGCATGAAAGGGCCAAGACAGACGGCTCGCCCTTCTGACGGCTTCGGTCGGCTTTGGTGGCACGTAATGCCCGACTGCATTCGGCGCTTCAGTGGAGTTCAATGTATCCAGCGATGTCAGGGTGTCCCATCCAGACTTGGTGTTGAACGGAAGGATGGTGTTCCGCCTCAGTACAGCGCGCGGCCTGGCGACTGAGTCTTGGGCTTCTCCTCGCGTGCGCGTCATATTAACGCCTCGTTCTTCCAGATCGGCGAGAAGTTGCTTGTGATTACGAACAGCTCTGACGAGCAGAACCACCAATGCGACCAGACATAAGAAAATAACGCCGATGCCAGTGGCTATCGCTGCAATAGCTGTAGTACTGAGCGGCGCGCCGGGCTCGGCGCGAGTACTGTGACGCGACATTGCGTTGTCCTTGGGAGTATCCGTGTAGTAGTTGTCGCGGGCAGTCGGACGTGTGCGCTCGCGGCTGCTAGCTCAATGGTCTGGTCAATCTACGATCGCATCGGATAACGGTGTGCTCAATTGAAAAGTATATGTTCCAATATATCCTCCTCTTTCCAGTCAATCGCATCCTACACCCACTGTGGGACGAACGGCGCAACGATGTTCGCGGCGGCAGCGATGACGAACCCACCTATACACATGGGGCATATGCGTGTAAACATACATCTTGTTGTGATGGTAAGTCTACTCGCCGTCGTCGAGGTGAAAAATCCAGGAATGTGATGAAAATATGAAGAGCATAACAATAGTAGGGCCGAACAACCCAACGAGGGATGCCGATGGAATGTGCTCGGATTAGGACAAAACTCAAAAGCACGAGCTCCGAGTCGCCTGATCCGACTCTACCGTACTTCGAGATGCCTTTCTCCGGTTTTTTTTTTGGCAGCACGCGACCTCGCGCATGGCTATAGTGTTGGCACAAATCCTTGGGTGCCCCCCAGCGATGTTCTCCACGACCTGCGGGATCAGAACGTTCACTTCTGGCAACTTGTCTCAAAGTACCCATCTGTTAATAATATGAACCTCGCGCAACGTAACCTCTGTGTTAAGAAGGAGAGTCGCGTTCTATGTTAGTACAACGAGGCTGCGTAAAGTGTACGAAATATTGCTCGTTGGTGTTCAGCAAGGGTGAACCGCGCACACACAATGAACTCATCTTGACGAAGTGTCTCAGACATCTCCAACTTTCGGACTGCTGCATGAGCGAACCTGGTAGCTGGCAGCCACGGCTGTGTGTCGTGAGTGGTGGTGTCGCACCCATCGCGATGGTTTGGGCGTCTATGTGAGACCGATCATCTCCGGGCACCCAGTATGTTGTGATGATCGAGGTGATATCTTAGATAGAACCATATGTTGACATGTCTTGATTGCAAGAGCGACTCCAATGTTGATGATGGATGTTGAGTCGCGTTGTAAACGCGACGGAGGTTGGCGTTGTTGGTTCAGCACACGACTCATGTCAACCAGGTCCGGCAATAATCCGTGTTGCATTCGCAGCCAGCACCTACTGCTTTGTCGCTATTATAGAGTCTGTCTGCTTCAGCAATATTATGGTCTTTAAACGACAACTAAGATTTCGCTAGGGACGAATTAAGTGGCAGCAACTAGCTCGAGGAGGGACAGGAATTGTTGTCGCACCTGGTGTGTCAACCAATGCAATGACTCGAGCAACGGCCTCTGGAACCAATCACGTGCCAGTCGGTACAGACTTCAACTCAACGCAATTGCGACGACGAAGGGAGCAAACAAATGTGTGAACGTATGAAATATTCATTCAATGACTGTGCGTCAGAGTAATTATTATAGCTCTCGTGAATGCACTCGCATATTCTGCTTATGCAAGGGAATATCGTCTTCGAACATCGACTGCGGCGCCTCATTCGAGCTCCTCGAGCTTCCCCCTCCCTTCTTGATATCCACATTCTCCACTGTCACATTCAGATCTGTCTGACAGTGTATGCCACCGAGCGAGTCGTCGCTATCGTTGTTGCTCAGCACGCCGTTCGTCCCTTTCTTCGACTTCAGCTGGATGCTCTGGATGTGCACACGCTGCGCGTGATGTCCAGATCGAAGGTGTGACTGGGGGTTTGTTGGGTTGTTGGACGAGCTTGCAAACTCCTCAGGATACATGTCGTTCTCGGGCTTTCCTTGCGCGAGGCGTACAACAAGTGAGGCCATGGACATTTCAATGTTTAGCTTGACCATGTAGACGACGGGATGGAATTGGACATAGACGACACCATTCTTGAGGAACATCAAACCAATCAAAAGTGCCTGAAAACTTGATTAGCCGAACGTAGCAACATGACGGAATGTACTTGACTTACATCCATAGCGATCGACAAAACCATGAGCTTAGCATTGAAGCCAACCAGCGGCTGATACTTCGTCAAGCCGTGTTGCTTCACAAGTCTGATCTTGACCGTCCTCAAGAAATACCAGTTCAGACCCGCATCAACGAGCAAGATCAACACCTTGGAGATCTTATCCCAGATCATGTTGATATCGACAAATGTCTGCGAGACCGGTGGAATTGTGTGTGATGGGATCCAAATGATGAAGACCGCGATATTTATGGCGGTGATGACGATGACTGTCCCCCATTTCAACTTGGCGACGGTGCTGCGGTGTTCGGCAATGAGGGCAATCCGATTGATGATAATTTGCATGAGCAGCTGAATTTGGAAGACCCAGAAGAAGAGAATGAAGAATAGGACTGGTACACTGTTCCAAAGTCAACGATATGCAGTCAAAGGTTCAACAGTACTTACGTTGGTCCTAGCACTCCATTCAAGAACAGCCATCCAATGATGGCGATAATCAGGTTCACCAAGATCTCACCCCATACCATGTAGATGTAAACAGACCTCAGTGGGTTGCGATTTCGCCGCGTCTGCTTGATGGCCTCCCATGTTGTGAGGACTCCGAAGCCGAGGGTGAAGCCAGCAGCCAAGGCTGCGAGTTGGTAGTCCTGGACTGAAGTTGACATGGTGTAGGACCCTCACATGTACTCACGAACCAGGAAGAGGTCAGAAGATTTCCAGGGAAGTGGACACAATGGAGCTCTCGGTGCCATTATATCGCCTTATGCCCTGAGCAGTGAATGCGCCCGTGCCGCGTGGCAAACCGACGGCAAGCACACCATGGATGCCTTGACTCGAGACGTGAGGTTAGTACTCGTACTGTGGTACACTCGCCCTGTAGCTGCAGAAGAACCACTCAATTGGCATTACTAAAGTGCACTAGATTGAGACTGCTCCGATCGCCACGCCCTGTCCACGTCGCTAGGCACTTTTGACTCGGGTTTCAGCTTCGCTGTGGTGCATTAGAGGTCTGGCCAGCCTCGGCGAGCATGCCCAGTTTGTGGAGATGGCTAGCATGCCCCGTGCTGGCGACGGCTCCGACACTAAGGTTGACAGACGCCTCTGCAAGCCATGGGTCCTGGGTCCGGGGTGACATCGAACGGCAACGTCACTGGTCCTATGGCTCGCACAGTACGACGAATTCCGGGACATGAACAGGTGTCGCTATACCGAGGTACCGCCTAGTTTGTCGATTGACATCCCCAGATCATCGTTTGTGTGACGAAGAGTGCATGTTGGAGAGATACTGCGATGAAATCGAGGGGAAGCGCGCAAGATCGGCGAAATCCTCCCGTGTTTAGCGAAGATCAAGCATTGGCCCGGTTCCACTCAACACCACAACATCGCTTACTTCGTTTCCATCTGTTCGCAAGTCTCGACACTTTAACGTTGTCGGAATGCTCAACAAATGCCAGTACCGCTTGTCGAGTCGTGCAACCTCCTCATTTCAACGTTCGAAAGGTCACGGAGATCACGCTAGTGAAGCCTTCTGTTGAGTCTTCAGAGGACAAGAAGCTGGGCATCATTCATCAGATCGCCGATGCCCCAATCTCTCCAGCTCTCTGACTCGTACTCATCGTTCTCCTGTCAAACGTACGGTGCATCATTCAAATAAAGACACTAATGCCCTATGCCCTACGCCGACGATCCACCGGCCAAAGCCGGCAAAGCTAGCGCCACCCAACACTATAGAACTGGATCGTATACATATCGTAACTGCGCAGTCGCACGAACAGCACGGCCAGAATTTAAGTTTGTGGCGTTCACCCCTCTCTTCTGCCATCTCCGTTATGCAGGGTGTCGCACAGGCTGCAAACTATCTCAGTGCCACGTTTTTCGGCCGCCAATGCTTCAGAACCAGCGCTCCGGTAGCGTCGGTATGCACTCCGTATTGGTAGTGTGAGCCGCTTACATACGACACTAACATCGCGTCATGTCGGCTCCAGCTCGAGCATCATGTTCATATTAGGTTCGCCAAACGTTCCAAGAATACTGCATTTGCTGTCGATGCGAGCGCGCATGTGTCTACCTTACATGTAATGTGGGACACGAGTCGTGGCTACACATCAATCCCAGGATCTCATGAGCAGCGATCATGTTGTCGCATGTTGCTCACCTATCAATAATGGCTTGTGTCCTCAGATGTGATAGGGGACTTTCCTTCTCAGCGCTTCCTCTGATGGACCTACCACGCTACAACCCGTTTGCCATTCAGACTTCATACCAAGAGTATATGAGGCGTACACGTCGTCGTATCCGCTTGGATTCTCGAATAACATTGGTCTGATTTTAAGCCATAATGTCAGATAGCATGCAACTCGCCAGTAACAGAACTGTCGCACGATCATAGTTATGGACAGCCTCTGATATCTCCGCATTCCCACTGCCAGCACATGAATTTGTGGAAGACGCGCACCATGACGTGCCCGAGCTTCAACGGTGCCCAAGAAACCACAATATGAGAACGAATATACCGAGCCCGGCAAGAACTTGAAAGGACAAGTCACGATATGGGGCGAATGATGCTCTTAGGACCTCTCCAAAAGCACAACCATCTGCTAGCCCCTTCGCGTTCATTGTTTCCAGTGTGAACGCCGAGGCATTTCTGAATGCATTATGATCATCGCGCTCCTCTATCTCATTGAGATCTTCTGCCAGAACTGCTGTCGAGCACGGACTGCTCGCAACCCGCTCCTACTTTCTGTCAAAAGATCACCACATCTTATCCCATAGTGGCTTACCTCGCCTGTTAATCCTGTCTGTAAGTAGGCTCGTACGGCACAACATGTCACCGCCTGGAACCCGTCATATTATCGTGGACACGGTTCTTCGCGACACACTGTGCATTGGACATGCTTCCCCGCACAAGCACTGACGCATGTTCGTCCCGCAATCTCGCGTTCATGCAAGCCATCAACATGATTAAAGTTCCGACAACATGCACGTCTCAACTCGACACGTTGCTTCTGCGGGTCGTATTCCGAGCATTGCCCCAGGCACAAGCCGTCCCGTGGTGCGAATCCTTCCGTCGACAAGCTTTGGAGTTCGTGCTCGCTGCAAACCTTTCTCAAACATGATGCACATCACTTGCCAACACTGACCCAGTAAGAGAGAAACATGACGGTTTAGGCCGCATGCATACCTCCCAGCCATGTTGAATACTCGACTTTGCAAGATGCTGTCGTCCAAAGCCGAGAGGCCGATATATATCCTGCAACCGGTAACGTCAGCCAGTCTCTCGCTTCGCACAAAACCAATTTCTATGATTCTGCAGCTGTAACCAGTAGCTCGTGCCGCTCCTCACCTGACTTTCACCACACCTTCGAATCTGCACCTGCACTGCCATCAAAGCCACTCACACCGCAGACAACATCCTGCAGATCCAAACCTTATGTCCGCACAGACCAATCCTGCAACACCCCCCTGTCTCCTCCTCATCACCAAATCGCGCAAACGCTTGCTTGGAGCATCCGTCCGTTGACCGATGATTCGCGCCGAAAGACAAATGCTATACCTTCACAGACGCTTGGACGGTCAACGTTTCGCAGCCAAACTCCGTGTAAGCAACATGCAACCACGTTCACTGTTGAGCACACACGGCAGCTCGAGTCTGCGCGCACGAGACAGCAGAACAGTGCTTGACTACCACAATGTGCTTGTACAACTGTCGTATTTCTGCTCCTCGTTTGTACCTAGTCGCACATGTTCTCCACTTCGGCGGTACAATCCGTATAAACACACCCACCGATTGCCGTGATTTGCACTGGGGAATTCGACTCTATCCTACTGTATCCATTGTAAACGTCTTTGCTTTCCACTATCCCCTCCCATCACTCTACCCGCCTCCTCCCGCCATATGCGCACCAGCAACATTCCGGCACGCCCTCTGCGTGAACCATGCCCATCGCTTGCCCACGTCAAGTCACACACGACAGTTTCTCGCGCCCCCTTCCCCTTCCCCATCGCAGAAAATCCACTCCACTCAAATCCAATCCAATCATGCACCAACCTCACTGGCAGGTTTAATGCTCCACAGGCAAGCAAGACAGTGCAGCCCCATCTCCCCACGTCCTGTTCACGCACAGCGCATACAGTGCTGCATAGCGACTCCATTCCCCGTTACTAGTAAAGCTTGGCTTCGATGTACATACTGCACCACTCCACGCAATCCGACAGAGCGATATATGTGAAAACTTAGATGAGATATCTAGAAGCGAGACAAAGGCGCTGGAACGTGGAAGCAAGGGTACGGGGAGGACAAAGGGCGCAGATAAGAAGGGGGGATACACGCGATCTTGAGCGTCTGGCTTGGGGTTGGACACGTTGTTACACGGCCCCGGGCGTGCGTTGGATCTACGACCGCGCGTGTCTTGTTATGCGGGGGTTTTTGG
>TARA_R110002003_G_scaffold448_12_pt1 | contig 42074 bp, 33 predicted proteins | sample TARA_R110002003 | Tara Oceans TARA_R110002003 (sample SAMEA4396441) | marine metagenome | biome: Westerlies Biome; feature: [SRF] surface water layer (ENVO:00010504); material: water (ENVO:00002006), including particulate matter (ENVO:01000060) such as... | depth 5 m | reverse complement strand
TGGACCAGGGCTAAGATCTAACAGAACCCTGCCTTAATGGCAACGAAGACGTCCATCCTAGTCTTCTACCTGACCTTGTCAAAGACGCACAAAGTTTTCCGCTGGGCCACCATCGCAACTCTAGTCATCGTAAACGTGGGCGGACTTGCTCTGACTATTCTCAACATTGTCCAATGCCAGCCCGTCCATGCGGCATGGGCGACGCCTGTGCCTGCGACTGCGTCCTGCACGAATATCGTCACCATATACCTGTCGTCTGCACCTCTCAACATCATCACGGACCTTGCGATCTTCTTCCTGCCAATGCCAATCCTCACCAGCATGCGTTTACCAAAGAAGCAGAAGATTATTCTTGTCATCACGTTCGGGTTCGGTATCTTCGTTGCCATTGTCGATGTCATCCGTATTGCCTACCTTCAAGATGCCCAGCGATCTACTTTGCACGCAGCACAGACTGATCAATCCGAAAGTGGGACCGATCAGAGAAACACGGGAGACTTCGCGTGGTACTCGTCGCTCTCGTTCATGTGGAGCACAGTGGAGATCAACATCGGGATCATGTGCGGCTGTGTCCCAGCGCTAAAGCCACTATTCAGGAGGTTTCTACCCAGCTGGGTCATTGATCATACGACGATGCGCGACCCAAAAGCGACACACACAAGCGATGAGCCGGTGCTCCATCCAGACCTTGTCGATTCTAGAAGACGTTCCGATGCTTTAACCCCTCCACTATCTCCCACGAGCAAGCCGGCCCCCGCACGCGGCAGCGGTGACGAGCCAATGGGCATGATGGACTTTCTGACAACGCCCGACATGAACGAACTACCTCAGCTGCGACCTTCCAATACGGCTGTTACATATGCCACGACAGCGCGCACGCGGAGACAGTCAATAACTTTCTTCGACTTTGTAAACACAGGCCAAAAGAAGAATATCACCCTGCGTAGCAATCGCGAGTCGGTATACCCCGTTCTAATGGTCACCGTCTTGTTCTTCATCTGGGGTTTCGCGTATGGGTTCCTTGATGTGCTCAACTCCCGATTTCAAGAAGTCGCTCGCATGTCGGACTGGCAGACCGTCGGCCAGCACAGCGCCTACTATACTGGGTACATCATTGGCCCACTTACATTTGGACGGCTGGTGTTTAAGAAATGGGGGTTTAAGGCTTGTTATATGGTCGGTCTCTCGGTATACGCATGCGGTACCCTCGTTTTCTGGCCATCGGCTGTCCTCAACTCTTTCCCGGCTTTTTTGGTCTCGAACTTCATTGTCGGTGCAGGCCTTTCCACCTTGGAATTGGGCGCGAACCCTTTCATTGCGCTTTGCGGACCACCTGAATATGCCGAAGTACGACTCAATCTGTCGCAGGCCGTGCAGGCGGTCGGGACCATCGTTTCACCGCTGTTGGCAAAGAAGGTTTTGTTCCCTGCCAATGCGGAAAGTCTGATCGATGTTCAATGGACATACTTGGGCATCTCGTTCTTCAATATCGTCCTCGCCATCGTCTATTTCTACGTCCCTCTTCCTGAGGCCACGGATGAAGAGCTTGAGGCGGCGAGTGCGCGCTTACCAGTTCCAAGAGACGCGACAATCAACATTGGCAGAAAGCCTGTCAAGCTTCTTTGGATCGGTCTCGGACTAGCGGTTTTCAGCCAGTTCTGCTATGTCGGTGGTCAAGAATCAACGTCGACATCATACTCGGAATACCTGCATCGTGTTCGACCATCGGTCGACTACGTATCACAACAAGCGATCGGTCACACTGCCTTCGCGGTTTCACGTTTCTTAGCCGCAGGAATGGACATCTGGATCAAGCCAAGATTCAGCTTGCTCTTCTTTTACCTCGGCGCCGTCGCATTCGCTGCAGCCACTATGCAGACATCCGGGTCTACTGGTTCTGCACTGCTGGTCCTCGTTATGTTCTTTGAAGGTCCTCTGTTTCCCCAAATCTTCGCACAAGGTATTCGAGGGATGGGCAGACACACCAAAGACGCGTCCGTTCTGCTCACAGCAGCGATTGGTGGAGGTGCAGTGATCCCGCCAATTATGTTTGCGTCACTCAAAATCCACAACGCCCAGTATGCATTCTGTGTCATCGTCGCAGCGTTTGCCGTCGGTACGCTGTACCCGATCTGGCTCAATGCACTGCCGGCGGCAAGACAGCTCTCCGATCCTGTACGCGACGAGCAGAGCAGACGCGAGTCGGAGGCGGAAGAGAAGCGGAGGGAATTATCGGGCGAAAAAAGAACAAAGATGTTCAGCAAGTTGAAGGGTCGCTTGAGCATGCACAAAGACAACGATCAATTACCTTCTGTCGAGCATAGAGAACGACGGAGTTGGCCGGAAGGGCTTGCGCCTCGAAACGGCAGCTTAAGCATCGAGCCGGCGGAGCCACCGATGCCCGTGCTGCGCACGTATTCCAACAGCTCATCGAGCAGTAGCTCGAACAACAGGTAGGAGCAGCTCGGCTCTCCTGGCGTCCTTCGGCGTCTCTACGACGCCATGATTACGATTGCATTGCATTGAGGCGTTCAGGAAGATACCATGGGCATTTACAGGATTTTGAGCGCTGCCATTTCTGGGCAGGGGCTTCGGCCATCTTGATATGATTTTGCTCGCGGGGTTGCGGTGCTCTACCGAAAGTTTCTCCTTCGCGAATATAGCTCTGGAGCACATATAAGTCGAATACATACATCGTCTAATGTACCTTATTTCGTCACCGTGTCAGCTTCCGAACCGTGGGAAGGTGAAGGCGGTAGCGGCTGCCTTTCACTGACTTCTAGATTCCCTGTTCTTAATTTCTTCCGCACACACTCCATCTTGAGCCGACCACAAACTGACGGCAATACCACAAACATGATCGTAGAGGCAAGTGTTTCCACCCGAAAGCCGGGAGCCGTACTAACATGCAACCTAAGATGCTAAATTGGGAAGGTCAAACTTGAGGGATGCCGCCTATAATGGGAACAACGATGACCAATGTTTTGGGCGATGAGAAACACCGTCTTGTACGGTTCTGGGCCAATCGCATCAACAACATTACTCCCTCGTCTTCCTCGAGTGATCGGCGGCTAAGTGAGAGCTAAGCAATCACTCTTCCTGCTTCTTCTGGAGCATGCTTGTCGAGGGTTACAGTGGTTGCTGCAGCTTGCTCGTCACTCTTGATTGCTTCGCAGGCGGCAATCACTCACGCCGTACCTAGCACTATAAATTCGGTGCGGGCTGCTGTTGGTTATCCTTACTACACTCATCAGCGAACACCTTTCAACATCGGATACTTAGTCAACACCGACACTACTTCAACTCCCGACAACATTCCAAAACTGAACGCCATGTCGTCCCCACAGTCAACCCCACAGTCATCCTCACAGTCATCCTCACAGTCATCCCCACAGTCATCCACGCGTCACTCCAAACGCATTCCTTTCGCCGTCAACAACGAAGACGGGAATAACGCCACGGTCCAGAACGCCTCTGCGCCTCATACAGTCCCTTCTGCAGGCGCCCATCCTGATACCATCCCACCAGAGCGCCCGGCTTCCAGCCTACTATTTGGCCCAACGCTCTTCCAGGTCGACTCCGTCTGTAGGCCAGGTCAACCAGTTCTAATTCGACCCGAAGAGCTTGTGAATAGTATTCCACGTACCTCGATGACCGTGGACCATCTGATCTGGGACCTCTTTGTGGAGTTCCTCATAGAAGACGCCGGATTCATCCCGGAGAAACACTATCTCATGGGATACGTGCCAGACGAGTGTGGCCAAAACGTCAAACCGCGGTTCATACCAAGTGGTGGCCACTGGCGCGCAATGCTGCAGCGGTGTCACAATGTCGGGGATAAGGCGTGCAAGTTTCTTGTGCTGGATGGAAAGGTGGAGAAGCACCGAGAACCCGACAAGGTGGCGACGCACAAGATTAACCATAGGCAGAGTCTGCTGTACGCAGTCCCGTCCGTGGTCCTGGTGCTCGGGGCGCTCGTCTACTTGTCGGGATAGGAACAGCATCCGCAGCCAGTCATGCCCTCTCTTGGAGGGCGTTCAGATATGAATTTGAGTGAACAATGACAGATAAAATGTCTTCGACTGTATTACGTCGCTGGTCAGACAGCTGATCGTGTGAAAGTGAAGGATGACATGTCTTCTCACTGGTGCAATTATTTTGAAAGGATGATGCATGCAAGAGGTTTTCCCTCTAGTTGATGTGTGAGTGTGAGATCGAACAGTATAGTACGACGGCATCGGACAGCGAGCCATAATCTTAGCGAAGACCGTCCGTTCTGTATTCTTGCCGCGTAATTCAGTACTACTTCTTCAGCTTTACCGTTTTCCCTGAAGCCACGTTGTGCAGCAAAATAGTCCCGCCTTGCCCCTCGGATATGATGAATGTGACGTGCTGAATTTCAAACTGTATCTTCAAGCACCATGTCAGACCATGTCCAGTGTGCCAGATATAGCACGTCTTGTGCCGGGTTACAACTTGAGGGAAGATCCACAAAGAACACTTTCCCTTGGTAATACCTGACGAATTTTCGAGATGAATACTTTAGGTATTGAGATGTGGGGAACGAGCTCCCTTCTAGTAGGTATACCCTGCTGAGTCCAGCTGCGGCAGTGATCCACCTCGTGCCACCTCAATCAAAGAGCGTATAGAATTTGAAGGACGTGTTGGACAAAAAGGCACGTACGACGAATGGGAGGTACAGAGATTAGTGATATCAGCAGTACCCTATAGCTCGGCCTTGGCATGCTCTGACCTCATCCCAAATATCTGCGGCGAATTGCGGAGGTGCTTGCATTTCCAATCACGACACCACCACACCTCACAAACCTCACGATGTTCTCAAGACGTGCAATTCCCTCGGTAACGACTCCGCGATAAGCTTCTGCCCGCCCCAACTGACATATTCATCGACAGGCCTTCCGAGCAGCTACCCGCGCAAGCACACCTGCGACTCGCCCCTTCGCACCAACACGCTTCATCACACCATTTCAAGCAAGGCTTCTCTCCGATGAAGTCCGAAGCGCGATAGACAAGGCTGTCGCATCAGCGCCGGTCGTTTTGTTCATGAAGGGCACACCAGAGACGCCACAATGCGGATTCTCAAGAGCGAGCATACAGATTTTGGGCATGCAAGGCGTAGATCCAGAGAAGTTCACCGCTTTCAATGTATTGGAAGATCAGGAGTTGAGAGCAGGTATGTTTTCACCCTCTGAGTGTGGCAGGAGACTGCCGCAGTTTGTTCATCTTGTGAGGTTGCATGCTAACGTTCACATCACAGGCATCAAAGAGTACTCTGAATGGCCCACTATACCGCAGTTATACGTCGACAAGGAGTTCATTGGCGGCTGCGACATTCTCATGACGATGCATCAGGACGGATCGCTCGCGAAGATGCTGGAAGAGAAGGGTGTAGTTGTGCCTGCTGAGCCAGAGCAGAAGCCATAAGAAGAAGGGCGACGGCATCTTTGTACACCTCTGCACGATATCATGTATAATGATTGTACTATGTGGCTCCATCGTAGTGCAAACTGTGCATGCGTGAAGAACGTGGAGTTGCGCATCCAGAAGAGCTGCAACTGCTATAGTGAGTATTGTCGATCCTCCTGCTTGTGTATTTCCGGTTCCTATTTTCGTTCATGTAATCTCTCAGTATGTTGTCGAATACGACATGCTCTCTCTCTCACATTGTGTTCACTCCCCTCACCCATCGCGCCTTCCTCACCGGAGCCGGAAGATCCCTGAAGCATAAAACAGCGCTTTCGCTTCACCTGGGACAATCCCTTACCACACCTCAACTCCTGAGACCACTGTCAGCGCACCAGAAGCATGGAAGTCGGGCGACCAAGCCCCATTCTGCGGGCTCGCCGCAACGTGCAGCCACCCACTAAACAGGCCTCACCTGTTGCGGTAAAAAAGTCGGTCTCAGTTGCCGCGATCTTCAAGTCGCAACCCCAAAAGGTTACCAAGCCGTACCTCACGCCACAGCCAGCTCGCAGTACGCCCAAATTGTCAGTCGAGGATGCACCGGCCGAGAAGGAGCAAGGCTTCAAGTCCGGATCAAGCCCACGCAATCCTCGGAAGTCTGGGCAGAAGGTATCGAGGAAGAGAGCGGATATGCACCCTCTGGCTGTCGCCTTCAAGGGTTAGCTCTCGCATCTTGAAATTTTTTCAAATCGCCGCCAGCTGACAGTGCATGTACAGAAACCAGTGACGATTACCGCCGCCAGCTCTACACATCCACTACATTTCAGATCAACAAAACCCTTCAAGACCTCCTCCAAAACCTCTACGAAAGCACCCTGCAACCCATCTCCTCTTCCGCAAACGACGACCAAGTCTCTCCCATCCGTCTCACCGTGTCGGCCAAACTCGAGCGCGAAGCACAGAAACTCTACCTTCCCATCTCCGCATACTCGGTCCGCCTGACTCGCACCAGCACTAGCGGCGAGCGCGAGCAATTCATGTCCCCACTTGGCACCCGCATGGCCGACTATGCGGAGCACATTGAGCAGCAGAAGAAAGAGATTGAGAAGCTGAGAAAGGAATGGGAGATAATTGTGGGTGAGATTTGGAAATTTGGCGTGGGTGTGTTGGGCGAGGAGACGATGGAGGAGCTACTGTTTACTAATAACGGCAATGAGCTGATGTCGTCGCTCTCGAAGGATACGGAAACAGAATCTACGCTGTTTGTTGCGGAACAGGGGACTTCGCCGCCAGTACGCAAGACGCGCGTCAAGAAGAAGGTTACGTTTGAAGCACCCGAGGAGGAGGCTGAGTCTCCGCGTAGACATGGTGAGCATCTTGCGTTTCTGTATGGCCCCTCGCTTCTGCGTGTGAAGCCTGCTCCCGACGTTCCTACCTTGTCAGAGCAAGATGTCGACAGCCTTGAGGAACAGGTCAAACAGTTGGGTAAGAAGGAGCTGGAGGAGTACCGAAAGGCAGAGAAGGAGTACGAGCAGTACTGGCGCAAGAAGATGGCACAGGTGACGAACGCTCTCCGGGATTGATCGATGCTGGCTCAGGAATGCTACGGGCAAAACGCAGCGCAAACGGCTGCGATGCAGGGCAGTATGACTACATGAATGGCAGTATGATACATAGAATGGTATGCCTAGGGCACGGGAAAATGTTGTAAATCTCTTCAGAGAAGCAAGGCTATATTACAGTTTCAACTCTAGTACCAATTGCTTCTTATGCTAAATCTGATTCGTCTATAGTAACTCCCAAGCAGAGCGGTAGTCTTGCTTGTGAAAAGCAAAAGTCTAGACGGTCTACGTGGATATCTCGGGTTCAAAATGGCAACATGCAGTATGTATCCTCCGATCGCGCATGCCTCTCTTCCCCCACACACCTTTGCTCACACACTCGCTCAGTCAAAGCTGCTCTTGAACGTCCACCTGTGCTCCTCGGGCTGCTGGAACGGCACACCGAGCTCAAACAGCGTAACGACGGCGTCCCTGAAATCATTGAAGAACGCCTCGTTATCCTTGGCATACAACTCAGTGTACTTCCTGAAGCTCTTGTCCTTGACCAGCTCCATATCGGTGGGCAGCATCATCAGCGTCTTCGTCTTGACGTCCTCAAACTGCTTGGGGCCATTCCACTTCTTCCACGCCCACTTCTCCTCGAGCAGAAGCTTGAAGTAATCGTTCGTCATAGTCGTCGGGCTGAATGTCCACGGCCCATCGAACCCAGAGCGATCAGTGTGGCACCGGCCCAGAGCGTGTGCGCCAGACAATGCGACCATTTCCTTATCGTTGAAACCCATACGCCCAAAGATGGCGCGGATGTGGCTGCTATCCTTGCTCGCGTCGGGCAGGCGACCATCCGGTGTGCAGAAGCTCATGTCGCGGTCGGATCGCCCGGCACGGTATGGGATCTTGGGACCCTGCATCTCTTGGATGGCGCAGACACCACCGAGGATCCAGAGATCGGAGTAGGTTATCCAGGGGAAGGCTTCGTGGACGGGCTCGAGGAAGTCGCGGGCGGCTTTGAGGCCGGCGTTGGCGCCGTGGTCGCCTTCGGGGGCGAAGCGCATGGTTGCGCCATTGGAGCCGCCGGTGTTGGTGAGTTTGTCGTATCTTCATGGTCGTTAGCATTGTGCTTGGGTGGTAGTATTGGTATGGTGGGAGGTACTTACGTTCCAGACGCGTGCCATGCCAGTCTCAGCAGCACAGGTCCGTAGCTGCCGTCGTCATAGTCGTCACGTTCCTCCAGCCTCTTCGCGATGGCATCGTAGACCTTCTGGTAGTCCTCGAAGCGCGGGACGAACAAGCTTGACTTGGGCTCCTTGCCGAACAGCTCGGGCTTCTGTAGGTAGAGGCCATAGATACCAGCTGTGGCAAGCAGAGCTGCGGCACCAACAAGCATGCCCGTGGGGTTGCCCTCGTATTTGTCTTTGTGGACATCCTTTTCGGTAGCGTAGCCGCGTTGCCACTGCTGGCGGAAGGCGGTTTGCGAGGGAGCAATGAAACGAGCTGAGCGGGTAGATGTGGTGCGGAAGCTGGGTGCGGCGGTGCGCAGAGCACGGCTGAAGGTTCGTGAGGCGGATGCCATTGTGCGGGTTGTCGCGGTGTCGCTTGATCCGATGATCAAAAAGTGTAGCGCTCGCGATAATCGATGATAAGCTGTCAAGCTCTCTCGTCTAGTCAATTGACCCTGAAAGGCAGTGTGCTGGTAGCAAGGAAAGTAAGGAGAGTCAAGAAACTTTTCGCTCGGGGATAGAAGAGGTTTTATCAAGAGTCAAGCCGATGGCAACATTTCTCTAGAAACATCCGGCAACACGCGATATCGAAAAGTGGGCCGACAGCCTCAACCCCAGCCAATCAAATCCGCTTCTGACTCTTACCGTCTGGACCGCATCGCTATCGTAATCGTGTCTCTTGTAACAAACTGCAGGCCCCGTTTCGCCGATTAGGAAACATTCTCCAGGCATGATGTGTGAAAGAGCCCGAGAAGCTTCGCCGATATTTTAAGCAGGGCAGATACGCTGGTTTGGTAGCTCCCACGTTCTGGGCGCCCTGTCAGAGACCTCCACGCCTTGTTATTGGTGGAGCTGGGCTAGATCGACGCAGGCAACGCAGTGCGATGAGGGGTAATGAGGCTCTGCGGCATGTGTTCATCGCTGCTTGAGGGGCGATTCTACACACTTGCATTGTGGTGTACTTGCCGCTTCGTGACTACCAGAAGTTGCTTACCGACGTGGTCCTCGAGCACAATCTGGACTCGCCAATGGGCTCGCTGATATACTAAGCTGCCGACAAAGGCCCTTACTCGTACCATCTCCACATGCCGTTGCTGCCCGAGCGCGGCAGGAAGGGCGGCACAACGCGCTTACTACAGTAGGCAGAATCGGAGTACGGTGAGACTTACACAAAGAAGCTAGAGATCAACATGAGGGTTTTGTTCATTATCCGAATCTATGTATGAACGTATGGATAGGCGTATTACTGGAAAGCAAGAACTCCGGCCGCCCGTTATCCCTCCATGCAGTCGTGAATCTCAACCAGCGCTATGCATTGATTTGCTCATCAAGGGAATAAGAGATCCAACTCCAATGCGACCATTATGCAATTCGTCATTACCGTGTGTAAAGCGCCCGTAAAACCAGTGCGCCGTCCAAAGAAAAAAGGTGTAAAAAAGAATCAGAACATATGACTGTGCGTATGGTTGTGTGGGGGCATGTGGCTGTGTGGCGGAGGGAGGCTTGGAAGGTTAGGAGGAAGGTTGGCGTGGAGGCCATTATGGAAGCCCATGCCTGGGTTGAACCCAATCATCGGAAGCATGTACGGCAGCTGAGGTTGTTGATGCTGCGGAAAGTCCATACTGCGAATCGGTGTAGATGTTCCAGAGGTCATACCTGGAGTCGATGACACACGAGCGCGGTCTTCTGGTGGGCCGCCTTTCGCTTTCAGCTCGGCAGCCTCCTTCTCAAGTTTGGGTTTCAGCTGGAGCCACGACGTGTTGTTTGGCTCCTTTGGTATAGCAATGGCGCGACGGTACGAGGGACAACACTCCATCTCGCGCACACTGATAGCTGGGGTAAGCTCGGACGCCTTCTGCTGGAAGTAGGTCTTGCGTGCCGACTTCTTCGCCGAATAGTCGTATGATCTCTCGTTGCGAATCGTCTCTTCCCAAGCCTCCATCTTGTGCGCAAAAGCCTTGCGCTCCTCTACAAGCTCTGTCCTCGCAACAATCCACGCGTGCAGGTCTTCCGCGCGCATGACCTCATGCTGCGCTTTGAAGTCAAGATATTCGGTAACAATCTTCCGCACGTCGGATAGCAAAAACACGGTTTTCAGAGCGTGCGTGGTCGCTGGTCCAACACCGACGAAGTTGCCCCACGAGTCGAAAATGCCAGATGGGAGGCAGTTGGCAAGGAAAGGAAGATCTTCGCCGTCTGGGCCCCGGAGCATGACCATGGCATCGTGCTCTTTCAGTGTCTTCGACTGGAGGCACGTCTTGCACCAGCGTCGGAGGAAGGCCCAGTACGTTTTGCGCGTGTTGGGCGCTTTGCAGCTCATGCATCCATGATCATGGCGCAAATCCGCATACTGGTACTCCGTGAGCTCCGAGGGCGGTTCTGGCAGGTCGCTCCCGTAATGGTAAGTTCTGCTGTGCTTCCAGAGCATCGGGTTGTCTCTTAGAAAATAGTAACATGACGGTATTCCGCTGCGCATCTCAAGTAGTTGTGCAGGATCGGAAAAAGAAAGAATAATGAACCAGCAATCCATATCCACCCCCTTGGACGGCAGCTTTGGCTTCCGGATCCTGGGGGCTTTCGGTGGTTGCCATCTGTGTAGCGCACCTCGGTCCGGTGATGCTGATCCGAGTGAGGTTGCTCCAGAGGGTATGACTTCGATGCCGAGCAGCGTAAAGAGGGCGTGGGCGCCTTCCTCCTCTTCTTCACCCCGCTTTCGTTTCAGAGTCCCCTCGACATTCGCTAACGGCACATGATGCGATCGCACCTCCTTCTGGTCCCTCGCACGCTTTCCGCCGGGCTTCCGGCAGTTGATGACGGTCCCATATGCTTGCAGCGGGCCCTGGTTTATCGGCGTTTGCTTGTTGACCTTGAAGGCGACGTTTTTGGCATTAACCATGGCGGGTCAGCAGGCCAGCCGCTGCAGAATTTCCGGTCGCACGCAGTAACACTTCCAGAAGCAGCGCGGGCGCTATCATACTGAGCAGCGAGCGGGGTGGTGGTGGTGGTGGTGGTTAGCTTTTGGTGAGGTAGAGGCTGACGGAGAAAGAGCGGAAGTTGACGATGAGTTTTATGAGTGCGCCCAGCCTTGGTCGTCCATCGGACCCAGACTCACCGATTGGCGTCGGCTCATAGTTACTAAGCTTGCCCTGTTTCGCCAGCGTACCGGCATTGTTAAACAGCTACATGGTCATTCAGGCTGCCCGGTAGAGATGCCCGTGGGGTTATGCGAAGTAGAGTACATGCCCATATCATGCGGAATGCATGCGCCGCGCACTCGCGATCCGCACCGATGTCGTCCCGAGGAGTTCGCTGGAGTGGCTCTCATTGGCTCCATACGCCACAGTCCGCCGATCATCATTGCAACATCCGAAAGCGCCAAGTTACATCCACCCGCGTCATGCAGACATCCAGTTGACGGTACTCCTCTGTCACCGTCGGTCTTTTCGGCCACTTGTTGTTCCTAGCTCCGCGAAAGAAGAGTCTTTTCCAGCCATCAGCATGTTCGCTTAAAGGCGCCCTGCCATGCGTGGAAATTCTGGGGATCCCATCGCCACATGGCGCAGATTGACCATAGCAGCTGCCTGTTTAGGTATCCCATGGCTTACAGTACACAAGCCTAACAAGCGGCAATCCTCCTAACGCGGGGTTAGCGATGGGTCAGCGAGGCGAAATGGGTCAGATTCCTTGCTAGGTTTTCGTGGCCTCGGCCTGAGCAATGTGCGTCCTTTGGCTCACAGTATATTTGATCGTCTCTATCCCAAATCCCTGAGCCAAACACGGCACCCTAGCATCGACTCTAGTACACTAGCCGTCCGAACAGGCGGTTGCCTCCTCATCACAGGATCTAATCGCGCTCGAGCCTGGCGACTGACACCATTGCTCTCGCCCAAGATGTTCTCTAAGAAAGAGAGTGAGTTAAGCTCCGAGGCGGCCGTTGCCAAGCAGGATAAAAAGTGGATTTGTCCGCTTGACCTTATGGTCAGCGCAAAACAGCCCCAATTTTATGCGACGACGACGCGCCTCAACTTCTGCTCCGTAGAAAAGACATGCTGACCATACGAAGAAACCGTAGAATCTCCTGTCGGAAGCCAGGATGCGGTGCCTCGCTATACCGACAATGAGTACGACGAAGCTCCAGAGCTTGTGCCCTGCCCAGCACATACCACCGAGTCCAAATTGATCAGAAAGATTGATCTCCATGTCATTCCCTTCTTGTGCATCATGTACTTGCTCGCGTTTCTGGATCGGTAAGCACTTCTAGAGCTATACAAGTCCTCGTTCTCGATCTAATTTCTCAACAGGGTCAACATTGCCAATGCCAATGTCTTTGGACTTTCGAAAGAGCTTGGTATCGTGGACGGCAACAAGTACAACACGGCGCTCGTCATCTTCTTCGTTCCGTACATCCTCTTCGAGATTCCGTCCAACGTTCTCCTCAAGAAAATGAAGCCCCGCATCTGGCTTTCAATATGCATGTTTGGCTTCGGCTTTGTCACCATGGTCCAGGGTTTCGTCACCAACTACGCTGGTCTCCTCACAACTCGCTTTTTCTTGGGCGTATTTGAGACTGGCATGTTCCCTGGTGCCTTCTATCTCATCGGTATGTGGTACCGCCGCCACGAAGCGCAGAAGCGATACTCCTTCTTCTTCTCGTCTACGACCCTTGCCGGGGCATTCGGCGGCCTTCTCGCCTCCGCGATCGGCAAGATGGACGGCATGCGTGGATACAAAGGATGGCGCTGGATTTTTATCTTGGAGGGACTCCTGACCATCATCGTATCCTGCTTCTTCTTCTTCCTGCTGCCCAATTTCCCGGAGGAGTCGAAATGGCTCACCGAAGACGAGCGCGCCTACGTGAAGGCCAGACTCCAAATCGACCAAGGCAAATCCGCCCGCGAACGCCCTATCACCGCCAAAGACGTTGGCAACGTCTTCAAAGACTTCAAAGTCATCGTCGGTGGCTTCATGTATCTCGGCTTGATCGTCCCCGCGTACGGTTACGCATACTTCAGCCCCACCATCATCCAAGGTTACGGCTACTCCCCCATTCAGACCCAACTGCACTCCGTACCGCCCTGGGCCGCTGCCTTCGGCTTCAGTATGGTCATCGCCTTCATTTCCGACCGCTTCAAGCATCGCTTCCTCTTCACGATTTTCCCCATCTGCGTCTGCATCGCTGGCTTTGCCATCCTCATTACCGTACACAACCATCGATCTGTACAATACGGGGCTCTTTTCCTAGTCGCTATGGGAGCCTATTCAGCAATGCCCGTCATCGTGTGCTGGTTCAACATGAACCTTGGTGGGCATCACCGACGCGCGGTTGGGAGTGCTTGGCAGGTTGGCTTCGGAAATATTGGAGGTATCATTGCAGTGTATGCGTTCTTGAAGAAGGATGCGCCGAAGTATATTCCGGGTTACTCGATCAGTATTGCATTCGTATGCTTGAGTGCGGTTAGTTGTTGTGTGTATTTCGTCATGTGCAGGTGGCAGAACCGCAAGAGGGATAGGAGTGTGAGGGATGTGGGGTTGACTGAGTATGAAAAGATGGAATTGGGTGACATGAATCCGGATTATAGGTACTTGTTGTAGATTGGGAGGTGGAATATTGAGATTGAGAAAAAAATTGGGCAGGTGAACGAGGATTGGGGTGGACAGATAAAGAGCAATATCAAGTCAAGAAGGTCGGATAGTAATTCGATCCGTGTGACTTGCTTTGCGTTCTTTTGTTGTAAAGTTTGTGAGGCAATGTGTCATGAATGTTGTGTGCCGCCACACTGTTATATTCTAGCTGATTAAGATATGAATCTCGATTGCGCATAAGAGCGCTTCATATCCAGTACGAGTCAACCTTGCCGTCCTAGCCCTAGGCCCCAGCGTTGACGCGGCGCCTTCTGACCACTTTCGCGTTCTCGGAGACCAAACATCTTGGACACGTTTCGTGCTCCAAACTATCCTCGTGTGTTGGACCCGCCCGAGACTGAGGGCTGTTGATCAAAATCATCGAACACACGCTGAGGCATGCGGATGATCTTACACGCGTCTTCGCTCACTTTGACCCTATTCTAAAACTCACTTTCGGCCTATGTGATTGACCTTCCTTCTTCGCCATGATGCTGCAACCTCAAGTAACGCTTGGTGCTGTGTTCAGACTTGCGGTCTCTCCACCACTGTCATCGCCATGACCCCAGATCTCCTTACTCTCGCTCTCGACACCCCTCATCGCCTTCGCCACCTCTTCTAGTCTCACGACTACCTCTTGCACACCCTTGTTGACCTTTTCGAAGTACCTGTCATTCTCCTCTCTTCTCTTCCTGCTCAACTCGATATCCTTCTCCGTCTCTTCCTCCAGCTTGACCCTGTCGAACAACTTGTCGCCTTTGCTGGCGTCCGCATTGCTTGTGGCTCTCGCACGAGCAGTGTGAGGAACAAGATCCGTGGCGCCGATATCTTCCGCCTTCTTCTGCTCCTTGGGCTCATTTTCGTCGGCCTCGGATCGTGCCCATGCTTTTGCTAATTCAATCTGGGCTCTCCTCAACTCTTCCAGCGCTTTCGAATGTTCGGCACCAAAGACTGTTTGCCCGGGTCCTTTGATGGCGCTCAGCTCGACCTCCTCTAAGGTATTCTGCATCTCTGCCCATATTGCTTCTGCTCTCGAAGAGGCTTCGGCATCGGCGGCTTGGTTCTGTTGGCGTTGCCGCCGAACGAAAGGCGCAGAGGTGTTGGAAGATGTGAGGCTGAGAGGATCTCCATCGTATTGGCTGCCCGTTGTTGGTGGGAGCGGTCGCTTCGAGTCTGGCGAGAGGAGCGAGCGCTGGCGTACTAAAGGTGTCTTGGCTGGCGTGCGAGTCTCAGTGCCTGGTAGGTGGAGCGACGAGTTTGATGCATTGCGAGAAGGCGGCCCAACGAAGAGTGCGGGCGCAGGTAGACGATTGTTTGGCGTCTTCGTGATCTTGGTCTTGTCTGAAGACATTGTGTGAAGGTTGATGACGGTCACTAGTGTTGTAGAATCCCGCAATCAGGGCAGCGGTACTACTCGCAACCCTAGGATCATTTCCTACATGGCATTATCATCTGCCGACAGTAGTGACATGCGCGTGGTGGTTGTGAAGTATGATGCTGGAGCGCTAAGGCCGGCCACCAACCCTTGCTCGGCGCTAGTTAGCGACTTGGCGCGACAATCCCACAGTGCCTGCTAATTCAACGTTCGTGCCAGACCAACCCACCGTCCTCATCAATCACACGACAACACCGCAATCATGGGTAAAGGTACGCATACAGACACCTCAGCACGCCGGACACACCAATCGCCAATTCCACAATTCCCGCGCACCACCACACCCACACAAGCGATGCAGAAGCTCACAATGTACCACAGGAAAGCCGAGAGGTCTCAACGCCGCCCGCAAGCTCCGCAACCATCGTCGCGAGGGACGATGGGCTGATCTCCACTACAAGAAGCGCCTCCTCGGAACCGCATACAAGTCCTCGCCGTTCGGTGGCTCCTCCCACGCCAAGGGCATAGTCCTCGAGAAGGTCGGTGTTGAGGCCAAGCAGCCCAACTCCGCTATCCGAAAGTGTGTCAGGGTGCAGCTCATCAAGAACGGAAAGAAGGTCACCGCTTTCGGTACGTTTACAGAATCACGCCACATGGGGATCTCAGAGGATGGGAGGGGAGGATGACTCCAGTGGCTGAAGGAATTTTCGAACGAAGGCTAATCACGCGGACAGTCCCCAACGACGGTTGCTTGAACTTCGTGGACGAGAACGACGAAGTCCTCCTCGCCGGTTTCGGTCGTAAGGGCAAGGCCAAGGGTGATATTCCCGGTGTGCGTTTCAAGGTCGTCAAGGTCTCTGGTGTCGGTCTGTCGGCTCTGTGGAAGGAGAAGAAGGAGAAGCCCAGGTCATAGACGACTTGTTTGCAGGAGGAATGGATGCGAACGCTTAGCGAGGCCCGCCATGAACAACGCCTGACGGACCCGCGGTCATATTGGGAGGTTACCGGAGTCTTACTGGGGATATTCCTGTGCTTCTACTCGGCATACGAAAAGTCATGACATGCTGAAGGGTTAGATAGAGAATCTGACTCAATCAAGCGCCCAACGTCGTGCATCCTCGGATGCATTTGTGACAAATGAGACCAAGGCCCGTCACAACGAGAAGGGCAGTTCTATTACTGACATCACATCCACACAGAACCAGAGCGGCTCGAACGTCAAACTTTCGTCTGTATTGATGACGACGGAGTCCTTGGACATAATGTCCTGAGCAACACGATAGACGACTGTGTACTGTGACTGGCCACCCAGCTCTTACGCGCCTATACACAATATGGTGTTGCGCCGACATACTCATCCCAGCACCACGCTATGCAAACAATACCACAAAAGCCAAAATAGGGTATCAATCCCAAAACGCCAAACAATGCACCGATGATCCCGTCTCTATACATGACCCCAAGGTCTCCCAGTCCTATGCATACCATCTCACTTCGTAAAAAAATCATTAAACGTCTCTTCAAACCGATCCTCCAACCCCGTCTGCTTCATGGTGCCATAGTAATCATACTTCAACTTCGGACTCGCAAACAGCTCGGCATCCCTCTTGACATTCTTGGGCACACCCAGGCCGTCCAGACCTTTTGTCTCGCCGACACCGCCGCGCATCTTCTTGTCCTCTTTGAAGAAATTCGGCGTCGTTTCTTTGAGCGGAGGATCCCAGACGCCGCGGCGCCAGGGGTCCACTTTAGCATGGGCGGGTGGCTTGGGGACGGCGGGGACGCGGTGGTGGAATGGATTCGGATCTGGTTTGCTGAAGATGGAGACGGGTTCGGTGTATTGGGGGGATGGGGAAGGTTGACGGGGGCCCCAGGGTGAGGGGTGGACTGTGGGTTGGTGGGCGGCGAAGCGGCGTTGAGTGGGTGTCCAGTCCATGTCATCGTCACCGCGTATGCTTTTGTGGCCGAAGGGTGTGGTAGCCTCAGTGCCATGGGTGGTGTAGGATGAGTTGGTCAGGGTTGGCGAAGGGGGCAATGCAGGACCGTCCTGGAGGTTGTCGAAGCCGGATGTAAAGCTGTGCGCCATGGTGTCGAACATGGTGCTTTCTGGGTGCGAGGGTTTATAGGAGGTTCGTCGAGCTTTCTCAGGGCTGCTAGCGGTGCTTGAGACTTGCGTATCGACCGAGTGGCGGAACGAGGATGGAGCTTGGTACTGAACGCGAACGGTTGTCCAAGTCAGCCCATAGGATATTATCATGATTGCTGCCATGACAACATGGGTGAGTTTGAACCGAGGAAGTGACAACTGATCAATCGTAGTGCGGCGCCAGTAGTAGACGCTGGCGACTCGACACATGAAGACGAAGCCTCGAATAGCCCACAGCGACTTCAGTCCGCGCATCCTGCCGGTGATGCTGTTCGTCTTCTCTTTCAGTCTTGGGTTCCACCACATTGTGAGAGCGTCTGCGCACAGAGCGTAGAACACGACCTTCGTGACGTCGGACGACATTACGCAGCTCTTATCGACCGACAAGGTGTGATATGCCTGCAGTGCGCAGACTTTCGCGCTGAATGACTCGACCACCGGAGTGTCACCCTCGTGATATGATATTTCGTCAACAGCCATCATGTATGCAATGACGTGCCATAGCAGTTGAACAAAGAAGCTCGCAATGTACACCCACTTCGCCAGCGAAATGATCCTCATCGTCCATGCTTGCCGTGCAGTCTGAGCAGCTTTTCGCTGTCGCTCACTCCGCTCCATGATGCGCCGCAAGTGATCAGCCTTTGCAGCATAGCCTGCGTTGCAAATGTGGTCATTGACTCGTGCCTCGCACTTGTTGCAGACTTGCGGGTATCGTTGTTCCAGTTCGGCGCGGTAATTGTCAAAGCCGGCTTCATACTCGGCATATTTGGGATCGTCTTCGTCTGGTAGATATTCGGCGATCAGGTTCTGGACGAGTGTCTGGTTGCGCTCGCATGTGGTGCAGAAGGGCGACTCGGCGAGTGCGGACATGACGGGCGATGGGGAGCGCGACGGGAGGTGCTGGAAAGACGTCGATTGTGCAGCGGCAGTTACTTGCGCAGGAGGGTCCGTGAGGTTTCCGAGCTGTTGGTGGGTGAGTGGGAGAGTTATGGGTGGTTTATGTACTCGAGTGTTTACCTTGTCATAGTAGTTGGTAGCGTCGCAATGCGGGCAGTGAAACTGGCGCGGCATTTGCGTGACAGTATCTGGCGACTGCTGGTTGCAGTAGTGGCAGCGTATGCGACGCCGCAGGAGCGCCATGGTGAAAGGTTGTGGTGAGTGTGAAAGAGACGAGGCGCGATGTCATGGGCGCGGGTTGATGTGTTGGCGCACCTCGAAGTTCGATCGAAGTTGAGTTAGTACCGACTGGGATCAGCTCGGACGCCCGCATCGAAATTTGGTCGATGCTGCACTTCGCACCCCAGCAACGACGGTCCGCTCCCACACAACGAACGGCGCCGGAAAGTGCTGGTCACGCCTGATCAGCTTCAACGCATTCACTCGCTTGAGTCTGAAGACCCCCTACGCCACCGTGTCAGAACCCGCAGATGGCTCGGTAGTCCGCACATCCTGACGCCGCCATTTCAATCACGCCCACCACATCCATCATGAGCCAATTGGTCGTGCAGCCGGGGCGCAATGCGGCCCGGCAGGCAAAGAAACTCAAGGAGATCCGGAAAGTGAAGGGCGCTATCGTATGGCATGAGCGAGAGCGAAAGAAGAGACAGGAGATCTTCCAGGAGCGCTGGGAATCTAAGCAGGCCGTCATCCAGCGCATCAAGTGGGAGAACGAAAATGTCAAGAAGGTGAAGAAGACGGCTCTATCCAACGCGAGGGAAGACTGGCAGCTGGGGCCCCTCCGGCCCAATCGTGCCATCGGCGACAATGCACAGAAATACGGAGCTCTCACTGCGCAACAAGTGCAGAAGCCCGACATACCCGTGCACACACAGAGAAACAGGAACGAGGCGAGAGTGAAGAAGGGACTGGATCCGGAGTACCCCCTCGTTGTGGAAGATAAGAAGTATTTCCACATCAAGACGCTCGATCGTGTGGTAGTTGTGAATGGTCCAGAGAAGGGCAAGATTGGCGTGGTCCAGGATGTCGTCGAGCGAACACACGAAGTCATCGTCAAGGGCATCAACATGGTATGACTCAGCCGTGACTCGGTATCGTTTCCCGGCTAACAAGTTATAGCAAAATTACGACTCGGACGTCTTCAACAACCGTGGCGAGAACATTGGTCCAAAACGTATGAGCGAAGTCCCCATACCCATAGCAGACGTTAGACTTGTTATCCCGTACGAGTTCAAGGAGTATACGCGTCACGGTGTCCTGGTAGAGAAGACCAAGGATGTTATAGTGGACAAGGTCGTGATGGAGCGACACACCACCGGCGTAGATCCCTTCACTGGCACCAACTACGGCAGCGCAGAGATCCCCAAGGACCACCAATACGATCCTACAAGCGGGTTGCCCATCTTCCATCGATACATCGCCGGAACGCGCCAAAGGATCGAATGGCCATGGGAGAAAGAAATCGAAGATGTTGGAATGACAAAAGAAAGCGCGGCAGACAATCAGACATTTTTGCGCCGGACACTAAATACGTTACGGCATCCTATCAAGAGCATTCAGCGAGCCAGAGCTAAGAAAGGCCCCGAAGATACGAAGACTGGACAAATGGATGAAGGACTTAGAGGGGAGAGCATTGCAGCGGAGAAGAAGAGACTCGAAGCTGACCGAATACGAAACCCTGCAAGACCGGAGAGCGAAGATCCTGACCACGCTGTAGCCTACGATGGCACCGACACCACGCGCAACATTGTCGAGGGCTCAGAGTCAATGCAATATACGCTTGTTGCCCCACCGTTCCCCGATACTCTGGGCGAAGAACTGCGCGGCGATATTCAAGGTTTCACTGCCGAGGCACGGAAGAACAACGACGATACTGAGCCGCGTGCTGCTCGCCCAAGGCGAGTCACAGAGCGAAGCCAGGCTGTGAGCCAAGAAGCCAAGGCAAGACATGTTGCTGCGCAGAAGATGAAGACGCCGATGCAATTGAGGTGGGAGACGGAGCATGCGAAGAAGATCAAGCAGCAAAAGACGGCGCCGTTGGTGAGTACAGAGGACCTCATGGCTGCGCTAGGCAGGCATATTCAAGCGCAGAAGGCGCAGAGTGTGAAGGCGTCGGAAGTGGACTAGACAGTGCTTTGGAGCATGCTGTTTATATATAGAGTGCTTCTCCTGTAAGATAGCATGTGCAGAAACATGCCAAACAACTCATCTAGGTCTTCCATGCAGGGACCGTGGGTATCGCGCTGTAACATAAATACTCCATCTCAACGCCTTCCATGCAGACACGCACCAGCTTGCCCGTTCACACCAGAATCCCCCAAAACTCCGCTCTCCCCCCACCACTCCCTTCCAACTCCTCCCACTGCACCAGAAATCGATCTACTACCCTACTCAGTATCTTCCCACTTAGACTCAACCCCTTCACCCGCGCGAAACTCTCGGCATAGATCGTCTTGCACTTGCCCCTGCTATTCGCGCCTCGTATGTTGAAGAAGCGCAGGACGAGGCTGGCTAGTATGACGATTACAGCTGTCGCGGGCCCGTTCGTGATGATCAGATCCGGCAGATCGGCGGCAGCGCATTCGTACGCGTTACTCGGCGGTGCGTTGGGGAGGAGCGGTGGCGCGGAGAGAAGCGGGGCGACACAGGACCACAGACAGTAGAGAGCTGAAAAGGGCGTGGTGAGGAGCGGCTGGTGGATTTTGCGGGCGCGAGGCACGACGGCGATGTTGTAGTGTTCCGGGCCCAGACAGGGCGGTCTATTTGCCTTCTTCTCGAGGGCGTTGCCGTTCAGCGCAACTGCTGGTACTGCATCGCGCGCTTCCTCTTTTTCTCGCCGCGCTGCCTCTGTTCGGTCTTCCAAACGCTTTTCAAATTCCACGGCGCGCTGCGCACTGAATGCGTCACCGCTGCTGACAACATATGTTCTGTGCGTGTACTTGGTTGTGTCTAGATCGCGGAGCAGGTAGAACATCTCGTGCGTGTGGCCGCCGGATCCCAGGACGATGAGGACGCGTGTTGCGAGAGGTCGTTTGCGCCATTGTGTTGGTTTGGGGCGGCGGTTTGGGAGAATAGCGAGGATGCGGAGAGAAGCTGCGACGAGTAGGGTTGCTAGTAGGGCGAGCGCGAAGGAGAGGGTATAGAGGGAGGAAAGCGGGGGTGCCATGGTGGGGTAGTGCCGCCGAGGCCTTTCTGCAGAGGGTGCTATCTGAAATCAGGGTGTAGGAAATACACATCGATTGGGCGCTATTCGTAAGGGCATCATCGTGTGTGGAATTAGTGAGACGTGAAGTTGCTTGGTGACAGGGAAGCTACTTGTGGTGGGATTGGCCAATCATAGTGCAGGTTGGCCGAACGCGAGATCACATGATGAAACTCACCATCTTCAGGGCTGCATGTACCGATTTGTCCAAAGGGTCCCTGACTATGCAAGGCAGTTCCTTAAGCTGGAATCTCCTCTAAGAATCCGGTGGCAAAAAGGTACGAACTAACGTTCAAGAAAAGGCGAGCGCATGTTCAAACTCTTGATTTCTCCAACCACGAAGCTCCCGCACGAGATGCATGTCCAATGATATTTACAAAGTGATATCTTCCGAGCGGTAGTGGTCCGCTACAATACGGTAGAGATACGATGGTGCGTGGCCGCCACTGTCATAGTTAGCAATCATTCGGTCTGGGTAAGCCGTCGGGATATGACATACAGGTTGGTGATGTAGAGATCCACGAGATCTGCTGGCACATAGTCGTACAGCGGATTCTCGACATCAACCTTGTCCACGAACTCGCCATCGTCGTACGGGACCACGCTTCCAGCATCCCCATGCTCAATGAGCTCATCAATGTCGAAAGGATATACTGGACTCAGCTTGTAGACACCACTCAATACAACCACTGGTGTCTGGTGTTCCTTGGCTGCCTTTGCGATCATATGCGCTCCAGCAGCAGCTACCAGGCCACCGTTCGCTAGCACGGTATGCGTCGCGAGAATGACTTTGTTGACGCGGGACATGATGGCAAAAACGTGTGAGTCGGGGATGACATATACCTGAATGCCGGCTTCGGTGAGAGGCTTCCACCTGTCGTCGTCCCCATCATCGTCTGGATTCGACTCCCGCTTCTTGCCGGTGAGGAGGATGCCGTGGGTGGCAGTGTGGTCGTGCGGGTATGTCTCGCAGTGTACGACGGTGAATTTCCGTTTCCGTGCAGCGTATAGCAAGAACTTTTGCACGGTCGTTGATGCGGTATGTGTCAGGATGATCTCGTTTGCGTGAATATGCTCAAGCGCGACCTCGGCAATTTGCTTGTCAGAAGTCTCGAGCTCATCTTGTAGCTCTCTTATGCCTTCCATGACCTCTCCTTTCAAGTCGAGATCTTTTTGACTCTTGCTGAGATCTGCCAGGCGTTCCAGGTTGACTGCTGTCAGTGTGGTCTTACTTGTCGGTGACATTTGCCCGGTTGGAGTGCTCATATTTGACGGTGTATCTGCCGGTTGCGAGAACAGTCCGAACAGCGAGTTGACTAAAGGTGCAGCAGAGGTCGGCGCATATGAGGTATGCGAAGTGAGTAACGGCGGACGTCTCGATAGCTCGCCAGAGTCGGACATGTTCTCTGATATAACGCTCATATGCATGGGCTCTGCGGAGGCATGCTTGAGAGGGCTGAAGGTGGACATGCTCGAGGCAAGCGTCGGTCGGTGAAGCGAGTCGTGCTGTGAATGCGCTGGAGTGTGGCTAGGCTCGCTGCCATTAGGCGTCTGTCCGTCCGCGTGCTCATCGACCACCTCCCGGACAAGCCCAAGTACCCGGCGTACAATATTGCCCACAACCACTTCGCGTGGTTGTGCTGAAGTCAGCCTCCTGCCGACCTGCCGTATGCGCTCGACCAGTTTCGAAGCATCTCTTCCCTTGAACTCGCCCACGACACGCAGGAGTAGGGCTGTAGTCGCTATGGCGCATGGTCTTGAATTTCGTATTTGTCGTCGCTTGAGCAGTCTGACTTGACTTAGTTTAGATCAGTTGGGTGACTGACTCAAGCTTACGAGATGAGGTGTTCAACTGAGGGATCTACTGGTGTGGTCTTGAGTGATCTGAGGAAAGTAGACAGGCCTGGCGCCTGTATCGTTGCGCCTTGCGCCATGTCGAGGTCTTAGGGACTGGCTCAAATTTGGTGTGCAGGCTCCCAAAAGCTTCTACAGACAGATGTGTGGGGTAGAGGGGCAGTCGCAAACTGTATTGCCTGAGTAATCTGGCTATGGTTGGAAGCCCCTGTGGTATTTCGATGTCGTAAGCTGTCGGGCCACGGATATACCTGCGCTGGAGTGAGGAGGGTTGCTTGTGTAGCACAGAAATATGCTCCGAGCTGTGAGTCTTTGGTGACTGAATCGGGCTCGGGAATCTGTCTCAGCTATTTCCGCTAGCGCCTTTCGAGCGTCATTGTGCTTGACCCTAGACATTCCCATGCGACCCCAACCACTCCGGCTGTCATCTCGTCTGTCATCTTCGCCTCGGCCCCGTCGCTCGTCGCATAGTCGTGCTCTCCACATATATCATAGCAGTACGGCTCGCTCGGGCACTTTCAGCTGCATCAGGGGAAGCCACGCAGCCCTACCATAACATAAGCAGCGGCCCCAGCAAACACGCTGCAAACAGCTACCCCACAGTCCAACATCACCTGTCTCTACTACAGCCGCGCAAACCGACTGGCACAGTGCATGGCTGAGGCCAGAGCATGAACTCACTGAGCGCCCTTGCGAGCATTGGAACACCCCCACCCAGTCCAGCTCGATCGCGCGCCGGCTCGGAAAGCAACGTCCTCCACCCACAACCTCGGTCCAGCAATCTGCGGTCGTCGAATGATGCGAGTGCAGGCATAGCAGTCGAGGACGAGAAGGGCGACATGCGCGCAGCCAGGGGAGACGGCTCGAGCTGCTCCACCACTGAAGCGCCTGCATCCGAATACAACGAGAAGACGTCGCTGCTCAACCATCAGCCGTCAACGGGGCCATTTGAGGAGGCAAAGCCACGCAAGAGATGGCTCTATCCAAAGCGCGTGACGGAGGCGGTTATAGGGACGGTCGGCTTTGTGCTAACTCCATTTGTCTATACGGGACAGTACCTGGTCGCATGCTTTTACTATGAGGATGATGGCACCTTTTCGCTCTTGGCCCCTGTGTACCATATAACACGCACCTTTACTCGTTCGCGACGGAAGACGACCGGACCTCAAGCAGCGAGGTCATTCAAGTCCGCTGACAATACCGAAAAGGAAAGGCGCAAGAGCAGGACCTCGGCGTCCACCAAGCCTGGTCCCAAGAGAGAATCACGACGCTCCCTGTCCATTGCCTCCACGTCTACAGCAATAACGTCCGACTCCGAGAGTGAGCGTCCTCCCACGCGCGATGGCGACCTCGATAGTCCTTCGCGCCACACACGGTCGAAATCGAATGCGTCATCAGGGGGAGATGAGATTGCACCTGCGAAGAGATCAATCCGCATCAAGCTTCACAATGAGGACGCGCTGAGGCAGCGCAAGGCAGCGAAGAAAGCGCAAGCCTCGAAAAGTAATTCTGGCCAGGTCTCGCCCGAGGCCGCAGCCGCATTGAAATCTCCTACTGGCCCGGTAACGGCCGCTTCGAAGCAATTAACCAAGTTTCCACGAGCACCACAACCCCCGCGCCCCCTGGTACCACGGCGCCAGCCGTCCTATTCCGCGTCAGGCACATCCGCTGTGGGGCCGCATCAGAAGACGCTGATCATTGATCTCGATGAAACGCTGATACACAGCATGGCGAAAGGAGGCCGCTTTCAGACTGGCCATATGGTCGAGGTCAAGCTGCAGGCCTCGGTTGGTGCCGGAGGGCAGATAATTGGCCCACAAGTGCCTATCTTGTATTATGTGCACAAACGGCCCTACTGTGACGATTTTCTGAAGAAGGTATGACGGCCGGTCAGCACCACCGTTATCTCGCTGACCATCCCGCCAGGTCAGTAAATGGTATAATCTGATCATATTCACCGCTTCAGTACAAGAGTACGCCGATCCCGTCATCGACTGGCTGGAGGTCGAGCGGAAGTACTTCGCGGGGCGCTACTACCGACAGCACTGCACGTTTCGCAACGGGGCTTACATCAAGGACCTTGCTCAAGTTGAGCCTGACCTCAGCAAAGTCATGATTCTTGATAACAGCCCCTTGAGCTATGTGTTCCACCCAGGTGAGATTTGCCTGAGGCGTTAGGGGCGCCCGTGTACCATTTACTGACATGCCAAAATAGACAATGCCATCCCAATCGAAGGCTGGATAAGCGACCCGACAGACTATGAGCTTCTGCATCTCGTTCCACTGCTCGAAGGCCTACAGTATGTCACCGACGTGCGCGCATTGCTGGCGCTGCGGCTGGGTATGCCAGCGGCGTCATAGTCAGGTAGCCACGGTTTCAGGTGCACCGCATTGCACCTTACCTTCTAATTCCAGTGTATTATAGACGTTGGCTACGCTGAGCAGTTGGCTGCGACCTTGAAGAGGAGATACCCAAGATATTTATTTTCACACTCGATATGCTGCGCATCATTTCCGGGCTGTAGCACGTTCTCGCTCATGATGCATTTCTCTTTGTCTTGTTACCGTGGACCAGGAATTACCCGTCGGCCGGCTGAACTTGGTCCTCGTATAGCGTGCCGTTGCGTGCGTGGACCTCTCGATTTCCCACGTTTTCGCGTGGGTTGCCAAGCTTTAGGTAAACAACCTTACTTCTGCCTGCAGGTACTCTCCCGCTTATCTTCCCGCAAACAGCCAGCCCCACGACGCCCGTCCATGGCCAGTAGTGCGGTGCGTCACAGCCTGTGCTACATTCGCCATTCTCTCATTCGATGCGCTCTTCCCACCACCCGGTCGCTATTACTTTATTCTTTGCTGCTCACGTTCCATTTATGTTTCTGCCATCGTCACTGTCGCTTTAGGCCTTCACACGCTCATTTCACATTGTGCCAATGCATCCGATCTTGAAAAGGGAAGTGCGTTTGAGTAATATTTCGTCAAGCAGATGTCGCCACAAGTTGAAACCGGGGACATAGGCATGGATGATCAAAGGTTAGTGGTCAAGACAAGCTTCTTAGTCTGGGAACTAACTGTTGCTGAGCTACTTTGACCCGGCCATCTCAATCATAGAAGACACTATCCTGGAAGAGCATCGAAGGACATTCTGCCATGTTGTTTCTTCCACTCTACTAGAGGAGTTGCGAAGCAGTGACAATTCCAGCGAAAGGAGCCTGGTTGCATGTTCACGCAAATGCGCGCTCTTCGTGCAGACCTTCGCGCCATACTTCAATGTCCTCAGTATCTGCACTCAAGCCAGAGCAGAATGGTCCGGCTGCTTCTGGGGACTTGTTCGTCTGGTCATCCAGGTTTGTGCGCTCAATGCTGAAACAAATAGATGCCTAAAGAAGCTAATCAGTTGTAGACGGCGAGTGAACATCCCCTCTTTTTGGAGAAAGTAGCCAATTTGCTCGAGGCGACTGCGAGCGTGCTGCCCCCTTATCATCAGATTTATGCAACATGCAAGCAACGCATGAGTAGCTCTCAGACCATCGCCGAAGATGGATGTTTGGCAGCGCTTATGTCTTACGCGTACTACGACCTGGTCAGGTTATTTCTGGACATTTACTGCATATTTTTCCGAGGTACGTTGCACATTTCATTTTCACTTCGATGAGCTCGAAATCCCACAAGCGCCTTTGATATACCATCGGCGCATGATCGAATCCACGAGCGAACATACGACAACCGCATGATTCTGGCTATACGACCTGGTCGCGCAATATATCGTGCGCGCTTTCCCGGAACGTCGATGGAGCCGCGTCTGAATTTCGGTCCTTATGCAGAGGCCGTACTTTCTTCAAAATCTATTGCTATCAGCGATGGCCACGGTTGGTCATTCGAGGCTAGAAAGAACTGTTCACATAAGGTGGCTAGCAGGACATGGCCATGCACGACTTCCTTTACGACATTGCGAGGCCATAATCTTCTACCGGTCCAGACCAGTATCCGTACGAAGACAATAAAAACTCGCACCTTGTTGGCCATCCACAACCTCGACACAGTAAAGGATTGGCAACGATCCAAGGACTCTCCCCGTCAAGTCCTCTTCTGTGTTCATTTCATTACGCAAGGCCAAGCAACCATGCTGACAACGAGCAGGGACTCGATCGCATCATTTGGCGTTTGCTTTAGCTCCTTCGGCGCACTGGAGACCTCTAGACTCTCGTTTTGCACAGCTTGAGGGACGGCTACGTCAGCATAGAAAATGGCTAGAAAAAGAGACGGAAAGCCAAGTACAGGACTTTGCCGAGGTCGAGCACCATCGAAGAAAATTCGTTCGCTTCTTGCATCGCCAAGCCGATGCGCATGCCAATGATGTCCCTTGTAGCGAGCTTGAAGAGCACAGGTTGGCTAAACGCATGAGGCGAATCGCCATCATCCAGGAATGGCTTCGCAACAGCCCGCAACCCCAGCAGGTTCATGATAGCGCCATCCGCATTGATCAATTGGGCTCGTGCAATTGGTTCCTCTGTTTGGAGAAGTATCAAAAATGGAAGCACAGAGCGTTCACTTCAAGTCATGCAAACGACAAGGATGCCTTACGGAGCGACTGGCACGATCGAATTCTGTTCGTACAGGGTAGGTGGACAAACAGTCCCTGCGTGTACCCTTCGGACTTGCTGTACTAACATCGTCTCAGCCGAAGCTGGATTTGGCAAATCTATCATTGCCCAAGCAGTCGTTGACGATCTCGGAGCGGAAGCAGAGAACCTTGAGAACAACGACGGGCTGCCAACTACCACATACTTCCACTGCGATGCCAACTCCGACCCTGTACAAAGCGATGATGTTCTTCGCCAATTGACACATCAACTGTTACAAGCTCATCGGCATGATCATACGACACTAGACGCTGTTTGCCTACTACTGCGCAAGACTTCCTTCTCGGAGACAGCTTCTGCCAGCCAGGCCCTAGATGTTTTATCAGTCCTTTTGCGGCAACATCCGACGTTTTTGGTAATCGATAATCTCGAACGTTGCGCTGATTCGAAATCATTTCTCTCCTCTCTGGCGACACTGTGTCGTAGTTCCGATTCGAAAGCCATCATCTTCAGCAGGCCGGCGATTAAGATACCTCTTGAATACCAGAAGTGGGCCTCCGATGCTCCCCACATCCTACCTCTCAATAGTCAGCATAATGAGAACGCAATCGAAGCTTTCGTGGCTCACAACCTGAGCCAAATGGCTGACCAAGGTTACCTCGGCATAGGCATGGATCGGACCCTCATCTCCAAGGTGGCGCAGCGATCAAATGGCATGTTTCTGTGGGCTAGCACGCTTCTGAACTATCTTCACTCGCCCGCTCTATCGCCAGACGATCGACAGGGCATTCTTCAAAATGTGCAGTCCTTGCAGAGTTTAGAAGCAATATACGGCCATATACTCAGAACTCTTTCATATCGGCCCAACCACGAGAAGCGAATTGTCGCCGATGTATTCCGCTGGGTCTCATTTTCGGTCCATCGCCTTTGCATTTCAGCCCTACGCAGCGCTCTTGCTTCCTCGGCTGACCTGGCCGAAAACGAAGACTCGTTCCCTACGGATCTGCTTCAAGCCTTACCTCAGCTTACCTGTGGATTAGTTGAAGTCACCGATCACAGTGTAACTTTTGCCCACTCATCAGTCCACAACTTTCTTCAGTCAGCTGCATCGCAAGGATCGGAATTCAGTCTCTGCGATGAAAGCAGTGTCCATGCCCACCTCACCGCTCGTTGCCTCTCCCACCTAGCTCAGGATGTTCCAAAGCGACCTCTGGGTGGACTCTCACCACATATTCGACCCATGATTCCGATGATACCAACGAGCAGCGGCGCAAGTTATCGAACGAGCAAGTCCGGCGACAGCGGGTACAAGTCGCTGTCCTCATCAGAAGGTGAAAACGCGTTTCCTCATGCCGCTATTTCCTCGCATCACGTCAATGCGAGCACGACAAGCATACGAACCATACCTTTCGACACGAACCTCCCCTTTTTGAGGTACGCGAGTTTGTGTTGGCCCATTCATCTCAGTCGAGCATTAGCATCGAGCCACAATCATCCATACGTTATCCCAACACCGGGACCATTCAGCTCTGTTCCCTATCTGCCAGCCCTATCTTCCTTTCTTCGATCTCGTCTTGCGGTGGCTGCATGGGTAGAGGCATCTTTCCGCTACAGTCTTCCACCTACGTTGACACGACTTGTTGGCCCTCTATCCGACCTTAAAGGGGAGATTCCACCAGCGACCATTGAGGGCAAGGAATTGAGGCTAGTCGTCAACGAGCTTAAAATTCTCAGCGAGAGGCTTGTGGAGCTCAAGAGAGAGTTTGCGACGAGTTTGCGAGAGAATCCGAGTTTGATTTGGCAGATGGGAGGCACAGTGGGGGAGGACTTTTGGCCAATTTGGGATGGCAGTATGGGAATGGCACGATGATAGACCACGACAGTCAACCTAGCCCTGCGATTTCTTATTCAAGCCGGAGCGTAGCACATGTTTCTACAGTTCTTCGATACCCGGCGTTGCGCGAGGACTGCATCTGTACGGCGTCAAAAGCGTCTACCCGAACACATAGATTTCGCACCACTACATACAGCACAACACACAATTTCTCATCCCGTCCCATTCCAATCAAAACTACTGAAAAACAAAAGCTAAATAACCCCCATTCTCACGTCTTACTCTCCAACCAGAACGCAATACGCACAGACACCCTTTTCCACGCCCTCGCCCTGCCGTAGGCGCACCACAACTAATCGTGCATACACATCCCCGCGCACGTGCGACGCTTCATAGGTCGCCCACATGCACCTCCACGCATCGGGCATCGTCGCACGCACATTATTGGACCAGCTGCGTGCCCTATTTGCCCCTCGAGGGCGCTGTTTTCAACAGTCGCTGCGCATTATTGCTGTGTAGGGAAGGTTGCAAACGCGGGCATGCAGGTGAGGAGGGCACGGGAGGCCGACGGCATGGGATCGGCGCGGCTGAAGGGCAATGGCGCGGAGGTCTAGACTTAGCTTTGCTCGGTGGAGGGAAGTTGGATGCGGTCTAGTGTGTGGAAGAGGGAAGATTGTTCTTGGGGTGTACTAGCGGCATTGCGAGTTCGGGGCTGGGGAGGTTTCGGCGGGGTGCTGGAGGTTGTTGGAGAGTGCGAAATGGCTTAATTGCATCTCGCGGCCAATTGCGATGCCAGATGCTTCCAATCGCAATATAATAGTTGCTATAATAGTGTAGAAGCAGCATGTGCTAGCTGTTGACTTCTCTGGGAAGTTGCGACCTTCGGTATCGCAGCGTTAACGTTATCGGCATTACGTATGTAGGCGCGGCCGAGGAAACGTCGAATATATTGTCGATCTCAATCACGACGTTCGCGGTTCTGGTATTCTGCAGATCGTACTAGGCTTCTGAAGATGTCGTTCCTTGGTTTGGAAGGATTGCATGTCTTTGTGACGGGTGCGGCGGGTGGAATTGGCAGCGCGATCGTGGAGGAGTTTCTGGGTACGTAGGTGATATGGCACTTGAGGGTTGAGATTCAATTCAAGTAAGTGCAACATACAGACTAACAACCTGCACAGCCCAAGGATGCAAGGTCACAGCTCATGATCTTCGTCCAAATCCACTATTGGCCAGCGACAACCCAAGTCTCAACTGTCTAGAAGGCGACATCAGCGACGAAGCTTCCATCGCCGCGTCATTTGCACAAGCAGTCAAACACCATCAATGCCCTGTCAATGTCTTATGCGCCAACGCCGGCATCACGGATGAGTCCAATAGCTATCCCATCTGGGACATGCCTACCGAGCTCTGGGATCGCACTTATGCCGTCAATGTTCGTGGCACATATCTAACCATCAAGCACTTCCTCAAAAGTGTCGAATCAGCGCAAAAGAGTTCGGAAAAAGAGCTGCCGAACGTGAGTGTGATAGTCACCGGGTCCGAATGTGGAGTGTTTGGCCAAGCAGGACATGTCGAGTATGCGTCTGGCAAAGCGGGCTTGCAATATGGTCTTGTTAGGACAGCAAAAAACGAGATTGTAAGGCTCAATGGGAAGGCCAGAATCAATGCTGTAGCGCCGGGTTGGGTCGACACGAAGTTGATCGAGGGACGATTGGACGATCCAAAGGAAATGTGGAGGGAGGCCGAGGCCACGTTAGTCCTCCATCTTGAGTTATGGGCCTCAATTCGAAGCTAACATATTACAGCGTCCCACTGAGGAAGATTGCACAGCCAACTGATGTTGCACGAGCAGCTGCTTTCCTCGCGTCACACCGAGCAGCTGGTCATATTTCCGGACAGTGTATTTCAGTAGATGGCGGTATGGAAGGAAGGATAGTTTGGTCTGAAGACGAGGTCCAGAAAACTCAGGCGACAGCCACCGAAGTTGCCACCCCAGGAGTGGAAGGCAAGGGCGAGGTGTTTGGCACGTCCACGCAAGGAGTCCAGATATCCAGCAGCAGTCGGCCTGGGACGGTGAGCCAGTCCATAACGCCCGCCATCGCATCTGCGAAGCGAACAAAGATCAAAATTCTCCTCTCGGTCGACTTCGATGCTGTTTCTGGCTGGCTTGGCACCGGCCAACATCCCGACAACAACCTCGCAGATTACAGTTCCGGCTTCTTTGCAGGTCAAGTTGGCGTTCCTCGCCTACTGAAACTCTTTAAAAAGCTAGGCGTGCAGGACAAAGTAACATGGTTCGTTCCTATGCACTCCGCCGAAAGCTTCCCAGATGAGTTCCAAGCTATCATAGACAGCGGTGCAGAGATTGGACTACACGGCTACTGCCACGAAGGTGCACCGCAACTCACCCCAACGCAAGAACGCGACGTGCTTGAGCACTGCATAGCACTCTATCAGGAACTCCTTGGTCGCAGACCAGTAGGATACCGCGCGCCTCTCTACCAAATCCGCGAAAGCACGGTAGAACTGCTAGAGAAGTACTCGTTCCTGTATGACTCGTCACTCTCGCATCATGACAGCAGGCCATATCATCTCCCAAGTCTGCCAGCAATCAAGCCTCCAACGTACGAGCCAGACGCATCGGCCAAGGATTGGATGCATCCTCTGCCCAAAGCCGCGGCAGCGACAGCGAAAACGCTGGTTGAGATTCCGGCAAACTGGTATACGGAAGACATGACGCCGCTGCAATTTTGGCCACATACTCCAAACTCCCAGGGATATGTCGACGTTCGTGTCATCGAGAATATGTGGAAGGACAAGTTCGAGTGGATCAGGAGCGAGGTTGACGAATTGGGTGAGAAGGAGATGATGGTGTTCCCGCTTGTGCTGCATCCGGATACCAGTGGTATGGCGCATGTTATTGGCATGGTAGAGAGGGTGGTGAAGTGGTTGCAAGGTTGGGGTGAAGAGGTGGAGTTTGTGACGTATGAGAACGCAGCGAGGGAGTGGAAGGATAAAAACTCTGTAGAGGTCTGACGATGATTTGTGCTCCGATTGAGCTTGTGTCCTGGCTGTCAATGCCACGCGTTGATGTACAAAGTAATCTAGGGAAGAACATTCGTTGGATTTTGGCACGAGTTCGATAAAAGCCCAGAGGAACGAGTGAACTGTCGAATTATAGAGTACAGAAGCACGGTCTACTCAAAACACAAAGTGGTTACGCTTGCAAAAGACAACAAACCCAGCGATGGGAACGCAAATGAACAGATCCTGGATGTATGTATACTTCTCATGCCTTGAGCAAGGTTTGTGTTCTCTAAGACATGAAAGGTTTAAAGGCAAGCGGCAAATGATCATAGTCTGGTGACACAAATCGCAATTCATTAACCTATACAGTCATGTTGTAGAGAAGATGTTGAGGAGGTAAACGGTGCGCAGTAGTCTATGCCACCCGATAGCGCGGGAACCCAGCCGGCGCAGCCTCGCCCAACGTTTCACGGCAGAAACGTCTGCGGCACAGCTTGATGTTGTCGCAGATATGAATACAGCCGTGTCCGCGTAGCTGTTCACGATCGCCCCACCGCAACGCCGTGCCACCTGCAACGCCGTGCCGCCCACAACTCTCCTCGTTCAATACAGCGTCCGAACGAGCTCTACCGCCTACCCTTTTCATCCTGTCTACAGCAGCAGGCATCCGAAATCATGACTGCGCTTAATGCCGGCCGAGCACTGCTCCAAGCATGCAAGAAAGGCGCCCTGGCCGACGTCAAAAGCTGCACCACGCGACTGCTGGCTATCTCCAACGCCAAAGAAACGAATCAGCCGATGAGGATGGCCATGGGCGAGGCTGCTTTTAGCGGCTTCACGAGCAGCCTTCGCCATCTTATGGCCAGCCTCCCAAGAGAGCACTGGCAGGGCTGTTCCGGTCCCTGGGACCCGCTCATCTTCTCTCCTCTCGACGGCATCCCCCAGGAATGGAGCGGTGCATCCATGCCCAACTACGTGGTCTATCGGGCCGCTGCGGGCGGCGTACCAGACGCACTCCAGGCGCTTATGGACGCTGGCCTCAAGCTCAATCACCCGGTAGAACGACTAGGGTCACCGCTCGGTATCGCAATCCTCTACCAAAACTTAGACCTTATACGCTTTCTGCTTGCTAAGGGCGCGGACCCGAACAACTACTATCCATTTCCCTGCATCTCCCTCCTGCACCAGGCAGCTTTGCTTCGGTCAACGGTAATTATACGTTTGCTTCTCGACCACGGTGCTACTATGCGAGGCTCTAAGGCCTTGCAAGGCGCCGCACAGGTAGGTAGCGTCGAAGCCGCAGCACTCGCACTACAGTTGGGCGAGGACGTGGATGAGGTGTTCCGTTGGGACATGTGTGACCAGGAGGATGTAGACATTATCGGCACTGCCCTCCATGTTGCCGTACGGCACAACCAAGAGGCCATGGTTGAATTCCTTCTACGGCGCGGCGCAAGGCAGAACCTGCTCGATGGTGCGGGAGGCACTGTAAAGACCTTAGCGGCGGAGATAGGAAACCTGAGAATGATACGACTGTTGCAACAGTACGAACATTAGCTACGTTACCCCTTTGTACATACAACAACTGGTTGCGGAAGACGCATTTGCTCGAAGTAGACGGGGTGCAGGTGGTCCTGCATCTGGCTTTGCGTAGGGAAGCATGATCAAAAGCAAGGCGCAATACACGGAATCAAAGTTGCCCATGAACGTCCGCTACAGAGCGCTGTGTCAGCCTGCGCTGCTCACACACGTCACTAACCCATCCTAGACCAGCCTACACCGCCGTCTTGTAAGTATTTAGCTGCTTCAGTTCAAGACAATGCCGAGACCCGTCGCCTCCCAATGATAATGAGCTAGGCAGACACAGAGCCACATATTTAACAGGCTTCTTCCTCTCTCTCATAGAACCATATTTCCCTCGCCTGCCGCTTTGTTTATCCATTGTTGAGCATCCTCTCTCGTTGATTCCTTTCGGTTATCTATCTATCCTCTCCTCAGGACGCCTTCTGGACTGCTAGTCTACACCCGCACTATGAAGCTAAGTGCCACCACGGGCGTCGCTGTGGCCATGAGCATTGCCGTGGTATCAGCACGTGCAACCACCATCCCCGCATGCAGTGTGGACTCGCAATTCTCGCCTTTCGCTAAATGCATCCAGGAGCATCACCCTGGCTTCCCCAAGGACGGCAGGCAATCTTCGAACCTGTCTTCAAAGAAATTGATCGACTGACTGCCGAACAGATTAACGAAGTTCGTATTAAGCGCCTCGAGGACAGACATCTGAAAGGTTCCAAGATCAAGGCCATATTCCTTGTTGGAGGCTTTGGCTCGAGTTTGTTCCTGAAAGAGGCTGTTCAGAAGGCACATCCAGACATTCAAGTAATTCAACCAGAGAATGTTTGGTCTGCAATTGTGGAAGGCACGGTCTTGAGCAAGCTTCCGCAGCAAGCGACAGTGGTGAGCAGTGTAGCCGAGCGCCATTATGGTGTTTCTGCAGGCCAAGAATACGACGCCGTGCGCAGTGTTGAGCACGACGTCTGGAAACATCGTGATGAATGGGAAGAAATCGATCGAATATCACGCATGACTTGGTACATCATCAAAGGCGATGATCTGGATCGCGAGCGCAGTATCAGTTTCCCATTCTTCACGCAGCTGCCAAAAAATCCATCGAAGGAACAATTAAACGTAAGTTACGAGCTTTCGATGTGCGCACCTGATGCAGCACCAAAGTACCCAGAGGCAGACTGTAAGTATCCTGAACCAGGGGATGTCCGAACAAACCTAACTGATGCTCCAGGCGTGAAGAAGTGCTGTTCGTTAGAAATCGATCTAAGCGCCGTACCACAAGAGCACTATAAAACTAAGACAAAACCATCAGACGGAACGAAGTACAGCGTGGTGAACTACAACTTGCTTGTCAAGATCGAGGGCGCGAGAATGGTGTTTGCTTTCGAGTGCGCTGGGAAAGAATATGGCATGGTGAATGCCGAGTACTGATCTACAGTCCTCTACCATCCTTCTCAAACAGCTTAATAACTGTCGGGTTCTTGTGAGGGGGAAAAGGTGTGTTAAAAGAAATGCCATCTGATCTCCTACCCTTCTTTGCCATTGTGTTCCCTCCCATCCATCACATCAACAAACCTAGCCCCACCTCCTACCTCCCCACTTTTATCTAGATCCTACTCTGGCCTGACTCTTAACTCTACCCTAGCCCCTTCCTTACCTCCTCACAACCACCTGCATCCCTCCATGCCTATCAAACCTAAGCAGCTGTCGTTATGGTGAGCGGAAACAAGAGGATCTGTGGCGCTCCTGGCGAGCTGTCGAACAGCGCATATGGTCCTGGCTTCCGCTTGTACCAAATGTGGTATTTCACCATCGCCTCCTGCACTCCTACCATATTGGTATACCGCCGCCAGCTTGGCGCGTTTGGGTAACCGTCCCATAGGACGTTCGGAAGCTTGTCCACATCACCGCACGACCCAGGATGGCGCCCATAACGTACATGCCTGCCCTGTTCATACCGTTGGTTCACCCCAGGGAATGCGGATGCGATACTAGTCGTGGTGCTACTAGAAGGCGGCTGGTGGAGGCTGCAGACGAAAGTGTGCCCGATGCTCCCGCATGATTCGCCAGGCGAGCGCGAAGGTCGACCAAGCTCGGGCCTGAGTCGACTGCGACAGGATATCTGACCGATGACATCTGTTGCCTTCTGGACCTGCCACCAGGTGAGACTAGGTAGAGCAAAGCGTGTTCGGGACTGACGTCAAAACAGAACTTCATAATCTCATCTACGAGTTCACATTGGAATCGGCAACCTCAAATACGCACCACTGAATGAGCCCTGCTCCGATATTGTCCAAGTCAAGCCGTGGGTAGTGCGGACTTGGAAAGCATTCTGTTTGACGCAAATTTGCAAACTCCTTTGTGCGGAATATCGGGCTCTTTGGCTTCGAAATCACCACATATCGCTTGAATTACTGCGCTTGCTTGGCAAGTTTGTTGAAACCTTCTTCACATCAACGCGGACCTGCAGTATGCCCCCAAGCGCATACAGGTTCTGTGGGACCACGGCATGGATGACTGTGATGGCTCCAACCAGGATTTGACACCTATACTGCACATGCGTGCCACGGCCTCGTCACTTACTTATGAGTTCGTTCCCGAGATCTAAAGTTCTATCTAGGCGGCGAGAATCAGAACAAGCTGGTGTCGAGGGCGAAATAAGTGTGCCTGCTAGGATGAATAGCATTTCATTACGATTCGGTGGTGAATTATGGGGCCTTAGTGTATAGTGTTGCATGCTGTGTGTAGTGAATGGTGTTGCACTCTGATTCTTGGTGAACAGAGACATAAGTGAGACACCTTGTCTTCAAACCACGAAACCCACTCAGACAATCCACAAAGTCTCCAATGTTCCTCGTGATTGCTAGCGGTCCTTCTGGAATGTGTAGGACATCTCTTCTATTCAATGTCTAAGACCATACGATTCGAGAACAAGCCTTGTTTGGCACATGTTCAAACTTGAGACATCGACATTGGGATAAAACAGTGCTTTTGCCCACACGATGTAAGATTCTACAGCACACAATCATAATCACAACCATTATACCCTCATACAACACACCACCAGATCAGCTCATCGCACCAGAATGGGCATCAGAGCCCGAACCCACGCACGCAACAGCGGCTCACACACCAGCCAGGCACAGTCCATGAGTAGCAACACGTCTCAAACAGACTCTCCGCCGGTAGCTACCGAAGCCAATATCCAAGCCGATCTTAACGCCCAAGACGAGCAGTACGACGCCTCCAGCGAGCTCTCCGACCCACCGCCAAGTCCACCCGCAACTGAGTCCGACTCAGACGACACAATGGCCTCCCCTGCTAGGTCAGAGGACCGCCTGTTTGAGCTCGAAGATGGACCAGACGCAGAGTCCGATGCGTGCAGCCAGCATGATGAACCCGAAGTCGTTTCTTACTCAACTCCACCCCGTAGAGTTCCACTCTCGCGGCTCCGCGTGCATGACATCGAAAGCGAGCTGAACTTGACCCGGGCTCAAGGTGATCTCCTGCACGACCTAATGCAGAGCGAGATGAAAGCCGCGGGTTTGTTGGGGGGTATGAACTTCGGCGCCGCCCACAAGCATGGTAACGAAGCTGCCTTGAGGCCGATTTTCACCACAGTGAAAGAGCAACTCGTGTTCCTGGAGGCTGTGAAAATCCAGAAGACGAGGTTGGCGGAGTTGTTGTGGGCGCGAGCAATGATTCTGAATGATAATGAGAAACATAATAGGTACATGGTCAAGGCTGGAAAAGTCAAAATGAGGGCAGACGGAACCACATACACACCAGGCGAGGAAGAGCAGGAGCAAGATGAAGCGGTGCAAGCCGTTCCGGGAGACGCTCCTCAGGGCGTTGAGCAAGAACTCCCTGTGCCTCGACGCACGTCGCGAGGAACTCGCCCGTCAGTGATCGCTGCTGAGATGGAGAACATGAATATTGGATTCGGACAACCTTCTACGACACAGCATGAAGAGGACCAGCGACCTGCGACTCCTGGATCGCCAATGCATATCGACGAGCCTGTCTCTGAACCCGCACGTACGGCCGCACCTCCTCGACCTATCGCTGCCAGCGTGTTCCACCCTACGGCTTTCATCGTCCGCGTGGTCAATCAATCCAAGGGCGCCGCGGTACATACATCCCAGCTACTGACAGAGACTCAGCAGAATGAGGATGTTTCTGTCGAGAGCTTGAGTTACGACATGTTCATCACGCTGGTCAGCCAGCAGGTCGGCTTTGATGTGCGAGGCAGGATTAGTGGCGTGGTGCCAAAATTTCATGCTATTGCGCCAATCGATATGACAGTCGAGATTGGAGAGGAGGCGACGTGGAGAGCGGTACTGCAGGCTTGGCAGAATACGCGACGGAAGACTTGCGAATTCGTTGTTAAGGCGGACGGGGTGGAGGCATAGGTGCAGTCTATGACAGTTAGTGTATTATGCTTGAGGTATCTGCGTAGCACAGCACTGTAGCTGTTGGGTGGGCATTTGTTCGGCGTTCATAGACCAAGTGAGTTGTCTTTTTTTCCATGTCTTGTGAAACAACCAACATGCCATTCGGTTGGTTCGCAACTAGGTCTTGCTGCAACATCCCGCATCACGTGTCTTGATGTTGTTGTTGTCGTTGTGCACACCGCTTCGTCCACGGATTCCCTCACAATGTATAACGCGACATCACTTTTGCCAACCGTACACGAGCTATACCCAGTGCGCAAGTAGACACCGCCAACATCCACGGCTCCGGAGAGGAACCATCGTGTAATCGGAATGCCTCCCAAGCCCCAGTTCAGTCAGGCCACGCCAACCATGGACAAGCCCGCGAGAGCCTCTCCAAGCAAGAAACGGCCGAAAACGCGAAAGTCCATCCCGTAAGTTCGATATTGCTCTTTTACCTACCACTGGCTGGCGCCTAGTGTTGCTAACGATGCTCAGCAACACCACTGATATTCCCATCAAGATCCAAGTCGGTGACGTAGATTCCGCACGTTCTGTCTATGTCCATCGTAGCCGCCTCGAGAAGGTCTCTCCATGGTTCAAGCGGAGTGCGTCGCCCTCCGACGAAATCGAGCTGGATAATGTGGGGATTGAAACACTGCAGGTGTTCTACATCTGGGTGTACGATCATCGTATTGTCGTCGATGGAATGCAAAAAGCGATGAATGAAGGGAAAGGTTACGGCACTAGCGTGGCAGGGAGGAGCACTACAACGGGGAACTGCCATACAAAAGCGAACGTACAAAGCGTCGTTGTGGACTTGACTGAGGATTCTGAATATGATACGACAGGAGACGAGGACACTGGCGACAGCGAGAGCGATACAAACAGTACAACTGTGGAGACATCCAGCATTGATACACTTCCTTGGTACACGACCGCAGATCTCAGCCCACGCGAACGAGTCTTCGGACAGCTTATCGATCTATATGCCTTCGGCACGACATATGAAGTCGCTGACTTTAGCGTCGCTGTCGTACTCGCCTGGCAACGCTTCTGTCACGCTACCTCTCTGCACCTAGGTACCACCATCATCAACGAGGTTTGCCAGCGTGTGTCGCTCACCTCGGGATTGGCGCAATATATGATGGTTTCCTGCGCGCGCTATCTCACGGCTGAGTTGATCAAAGGGGAGAAAGCCGGGTGGACAAAAGTGTCAAGCGCCTTTCACACGGAAGTGCTAATTCTGGTGTTTGAACAACTCCATGGTGACGGCAATCACATTAAACCAGACAGGCACTGGTGCGAGTATCACGACCATGATTCTGAGGAGTCGAGAAGAGCGTGCGCAGAGCTAGCGGGCCGCGCCGACGACCCTGACATGGATTCGGAAAAACTCAAATGGTGAGTTGGGATACGAGGTGGCCCACGACGATGACACAGCAGCACCTAGGTTCACGAGCGGAAGTCGAAGCGGCGAGAGGGCTCTCCAAACGGTGTCTTTATCTGGAAAGTAGTACGCAGAGATCGAGAAGCAAATGCGACACTTAAACTCTCCGTCCTCGAGGACGTGGAATTGGCGGCATTTGGAGGGGCCGTTTGCAAGCCGTGTAACCTCTGGGGGCCGGATATTTCCAATCGAGCCAAGCATTCCAAAGCATAACAGAACTCGTACTAGCACCCCAGTATAGTAAGAGGGCGGCGGGTACGTTCTGACAGAGTGGCCCTATGAGGAAAGCCACACCAAGTAGGGTCCGTCGGATGGTAAGCGGCCAAGAGCCGTCGCTCTGTACCGTATTTGGAGTAATGTATATGTTTGTGAACATCAGCCCAGCAACGACATAAGGGAGAGCACCTGTAGGATCGGGAAGTAGTAAGTCCTGAAACCAGAGCATGCCCTCATTGGCAAGCGACGGATCGAACCATGTACTGGGCGTGACCCCGAGCGTATCCACCACGGCGCTAGTGTCTTCGCGCTTGATGGCGGAGAATGTCATGCCCATAAACCCATCCCGTGCACCGCATTTCTGCCTTATGCACTCAGCCATGGCGATAAATATGGGTATTTGTGCAAATGTCCAGCTGATCTGGCCTCGCAGTGTGACCTTCCACCTACTGTCCAACTTGGCCACCTCGTCATTCACCTCCTTCTTGATCGCCACCACCGCTTGCTTTGGGTCTCGGAAGTTGCCTCTCCGCAGTATTTCGTCTCGTTTCTGAAAGGCGAGTGCTTGTCGAAGCGGTTGGAGACCGACGTAGCGCGCGGTGAGCGATCGTGCCCATGCTCCGGCTGTCGTGACTAGCAGCCCACGTGTGACGAAGGCGGAAATAGGTATAGCGGCATACCAGGGGACGCTGGAGTGAATGAGGTTCATCATCTCGTGTGGGAGGTAGAGGACGGCATCGAGCAACGGGTCGTGTCGCGGGGCTGAAGCATGGAAGGCGCGTGCAGAAGGGCGGCATCCTGCTTTAGAACGCGCTTTGAAGCCACTCGAGAGCAATTGGCCCGCCGGCCGTCTCATCATTATCGAGGTCATGATGTCGTGATAGTTTCTTGGTGTTGCACTTTTTAGCATGCATCGGACTCCCGAGCGAGCCGAATTTCAGCACAAGCCAGGTTCCACGCGGTCGGGCCGCCAGGCACCATCCCACCTGTCACGCCAAACTTCGTGCACAGTCGCCATGACTGCCATGCTCCGTCCTCTTATTTTCTTGTGATACCCCTCAGTTCACGCCACCTGCAATGGCGCTCCTTGTCCTGCTCATCTCGCTTTTAGTGCCCGTTGCGATAGCCCTCGTCTTCCTTCCAAAGACGCTACATTTGCTCGCGAGGCTAGTGGGCAACCGCCTACGTCAGTCCTCCCGCACCCGACGGGAACTTTTACTGGACAGGGTCGCTACCGAGACCAAGGCTTTTGAGGCCGAACACAGAGAAAGCAGCAGAGAAGACGATGACTGGGAGAAGATAACGCCAGCTCCTACTGGGAGTGCAGTAAATGGAGGCAAGGCCGATGCAGATTGGCAGGGCATAGTGGGCTTCTTCCACCCCTTCTGGTACGGTGTTGACACTGCAACATATTGGCACCCTGCTAACATCTAGCAGCAATGCAGGAGGCGGCGGTGAACGAGTACTCTGGGCCGCCATTCGAGCCACACAGAAGCGCTGGCCAGCGGCTGTCTGTGTGGTATACACGGGTGACCACGATGTCGACAAGACCGCAATTCTGAAGCGCGTACAAGATCGCTTCAACATCCACCTCCATCCTCCGACC
>TARA_R110002003_G_scaffold124_6_pt1 | contig 42089 bp, 54 predicted proteins | sample TARA_R110002003 | Tara Oceans TARA_R110002003 (sample SAMEA4396441) | marine metagenome | biome: Westerlies Biome; feature: [SRF] surface water layer (ENVO:00010504); material: water (ENVO:00002006), including particulate matter (ENVO:01000060) such as... | depth 5 m | reverse complement strand
AAATTGGGCTGACTTCGATGCGAGGCCATGCGATGCGAGGTGATGCGGCGGAGTATATGCCGTCCTAGGTGAGGTGCGGGTTTCGCGGAAATGGGTCTGATGCGGTCGTGCTAAATGGGTTACATAGAGGAGACGTGAATGTCTCGCACCATACCATACGGCGAGATAGGCATCTTGGTCCGACCACAAGGCAGTGGATGGAGAACGATGGTCTGGTTGATCTGAGAAGCGCATGTAGGTGTACATGCATACCGTTGCCTTACAGCTGCATGTGTCTCGGCACGGGGGTTAGAGTTTGGCAGGTGAAACGCCCGTGTGCGAAAATAGATCTGGAGTTTAATATCCGCGGGGATCGGGATGTTGCGTTCTGGAAGATGGACCGGGGCTGGAGGGTCGACAAGTGCAAGGCTGGGCGTTTGGCTGGTGGGGTTGGGGTTGGGTTGGAGGATTCGATAGTGCGGTGGGTGGTCTAGGTCTGGATTGCAGAGGGAGTGGGCGCGCTAGAGGGTTGGTAGGCTAGGCTGGATGTTTCACTATGGTGCTGGGTAGTGGTTGACTATGGCTGGCGGGGTGAGTGGGGGTTGGCAGAGTTGTTTGGTTGAGTTGCGTTGTTGTGAGAGTAATTATCAACTGTTGAACTTTGCCATGTTGGGAACACCGTCAGTTATTTCAAGCAATTCGATCAAGTCACCACCACGTATCTGCCAGGGCAACCATGTATCCAAAACACAAAACTCCGATTAAGACTGCCGAAGCAATCGAACCTATCTAACACCCAAGTCTTATGCGTCAATAGACGCTAGACCAAGCTCGCCAGTTCCGTAGCGCCTTTGCTAATCTGCAGGGTATAGGTTTTACATGACCATAAGAAAAAGACCGGTGATGATGGAGAGCCGAGAGGCAACAGATCCTGTCTCCATCCGCTGAATGCAACCCAAAAAAGCAATGTATGTACGTGATGAATGACGAAAGAATTCAAGACGCGCCGTTGGGGCGACCGTAGTAGAAACAGCCAAGCCCATCTTCTGTGAGGAAACCTTCATCGGTCCCAGTCGTACACCATGTCGACAATCGTATATCGGCCAAACAACGCTCCTGTAGGGTTTAGAGCCAATCGGCAACCTACGATGATGCGAAAAACTGGACAACGCAAAACTTGGAGAACCAAAAACTCGACAACTGAAAACTGGACCGCAACCTGGATAACCAAAATTGGACAACCGCAACCTGGAAAACCAAAAACTGGATAAAGTCAGAAAGGCAACGATGCGCGTACCCACAAAAAACGTTCAAGGCAAATCAAACTCTTAGGAGACCAATGCTATTCCATCCGATTGGACGGCCGATATACGATTGCGACATGGTGTGTGGTGTGGAGGACCAACGGGCGGGGTCTTACGACATCGTAAGATAGTGAAGTCTCTCTTAGTGTCGCTCGTCGGCTAGGCCTCCTTGGGGGATTTTGGCCGCGGCCTCAGCGGCGGCCTCTTGCTCGCGCTTCTCCTTCTCAGGCTGACGACGACGAGCGTTGATAAACCAGTTCGAGACCTGGCTTTGATCAGCAACGGTGGTTTGTGCGGTTAGTTGACAGCGTAGACAACTGGCAAATGACAGTGGCAGACTGACGCGCACATGGGGGAGGTGTCAACCATAGCGGAAAAGAAATGGAAAACTACAACTTACCTGGCTGATGGACAGGCCTGTTCGCTCGCACATGTCGAGCTTCTGGTCCTCGGTGGGATAGGGCGAGTCTTTGTGCTTGTTGTACCAGTCCTTCATGTAGTTGGTGGCGTCTTTGGGGAGGTTGCCGCGGCGTTTCCTGCTGCTGTCGGGGTTCATGCCCATGTGTGCCTGGAAGCGTATATCCGGGTAGCCACCGTCATAGCCAGGGTAAGGGGCGTTGTAGGAATGCCTGGCGAATTGCGACGTGGGCGCGTAACCATAGCCTGGATGGGCAGCGGGCGCGGCATCGTAGTAGCCGTGTCGGTGATCATACAGGGCGCCGTGGGGTGCCGGGGAAGAATAGGTGGGATGCACGCTCATGTTGGTTTGTCCCGAGGTTGAGCGGTAACCAGAATGGGACTGTGGGCCTGGAGAATGCTGGTCACGATGATGCACGCCTTGAGAGGCGTACGACAAGCTTGTGCGATGATGCTGCATTGAACCGGGATGTGCCGCGCCGTGTGGGGAGTTGTGCCTCTGGAGCGTAGGGTCGATGGAAGTGCTCAAGCGTCGTGAGTCCACTGGCAAAGGTTCGGCGGTATGAGCGTGGTGCGGATGTTGCCAGAGACTGTCGTTTCGCTGATCGACCCGTCGGCGTTTGGGGTCGTGCCAGGCTGGATCCTCGAATAACGGGTACTCGCGAGGAGAGTGGTTATTTGAGCCATTTCTCCGTGACGGTGTCCGCGGCGGTGTTTCTGGACGTGTGGTTTGGAGGAACTTGTGACGGTCAGAATTATGACATGGAAAATTGACTACTGACATACCTCTGAGAATGATGGGAGCTTCGGAGTGCCACTGCTGCTCTCACCGGGCTGGATGGGGGGTGTTCTGCGGAAATCGTTGGGCTGATACTGGGTAGTGGTCTTGGGAATAAACTGGGAAGTGGTCAGATTCATTAACCTCCGGAGAGCTCGTTCTTCGGCTGTTTCGCGGCGAGGATAGTGATGTGATGCGCGATAGTGATGTGATTTGCCTTTGGTCATAGTAACATCGCCGTCCTGCTCGCCAAAGGAGGAGATCCGTCGCTCTGTCGAGACGAAGAGTTTCTCGAGATTTCCCGACAATGGACTGTGTTCCTCTTGAAATCCGACGTCTAGAGAGTAGGAGCGGGTTCTGGCAGGAGGCATCGGACGACCATCTTGGGAGGCCTTGTGGAATGGAGAAACAGGACTGAGCAGATCCCACCAGCCTGCGGCGTTTTGGGTAGGTGCTTGTGCGGCTTGGGAAGGAACAGGAAGGGGAAGGTGACGATGATGAGAGATACTTACCGCATCACGCAGCCGCTCATCCACTTGCGCATATCTCTCGGTAGACTGTAAGGAGGCCATTCTCCTTGAGTGCAGCAGTGAGTCGTACTGGCGGTGCGGAATATCTTGAAGTGAAAGATATTCCATGATACCGCGAGTAGACACTCCTTATATATGCTCTGCAACGATTAGCGGATAGGCGAACCATGGTTGCGAGTTGTGTTCACGGCGCTTGGGGTCAGGAGTCCGGTGTGGAACGGAGTGCATGAAGTGACTTGATTTTTTTGCCTACTGAGGGGTATGCAAAGTGATATGTAGTTGACAACCATGGTTCGACTTACCTGCTAATAGCTGTTCCCGGTAACGAGGACTGATGACAACACGCCAGGGTCCTAGTCGTCGAGTTAAGTCCGGCAGGTCCTAAAGCTCCGCTCAACAACCAGATATAGTCGATGATATTGGCAAGGCTGGGTCTAAGAATGAGCCGGTGAATAAGGTGAATCAATGTACAGAATGGTAAGTCGTGGCAAGAGAAGGTAGGTCGAGCCGGCGCAAGCACACGGCGGTCAGCACAGTGGAGTTGAAGTCGTGATGACGGGCACCCAGTGTTTAAGAAGCAAAGCGCAAGCCCAGGGCAGGAGGCGTTTCTAGGCAAAGCAGAACTGCAACGGGCCGTACTTCATCCATGCAGCCCGATCTTGCACCCCAGGCGCTGCACCAGGGGGATGCCAGCAAGCGCCAGCAGAGGACAGACATGCGCGTTAGCTTACCTTGACGTCTGTGTTCTCGACAAGTCAGGGTTAAAGTTTGGTTTCTATTCTCCGAAGGTACGCATCGCAGGCTCTGGCTGGATGGAGAGCCGCCCAAGAAACAGACGAAATGGCCACTCTGCCACAGACTGGAGGCACGAGCGGATGCTCAATCTGCGCCAACTGCTGCAGGCCCTACGCCGGGCGCGCCATCGTAATCGCCCCTCTCCACCACTAAGACACGGATGCACGGCGATCTTACTGCTTCTGCTTCTGACTCGGCACGGAAACGCACAGGGATGGCATCTGTCTGTCGCCCACTTCGTCGCCTGCATCTCGCTAGCCAGCCGTCGATTACCTCATACGCCCTCCCACACCAGGAACGCCGCGGTAACCTGTCAAGGTGCCATGACGGGAACAGCCAAGCACTGGCTGGGCTTGTCGTGATGGTGTCGCGCGTCGGTCGAAGCCAGTCCTGGAGAGGAAAATGGCGCTTGGCAGCCTTGCGGACGCCGCTACAAACTGCCCCACAAACAAGCCTTCGCTTCCCCTTCAGGCGCATGCTCGGACTTGGTCCTGAATTTGCTCAAGAGGACGGAGTACCGGTTCGCGCAAGTGGTAGGCCCGATATGGACAGGTTGCTAGAGCCATGTCGAGTGCCACGATCTCTGCGAAGACCGGTGGCACGGTCTGGAAATCCTCGCTCATAACGCAGGCTCGCAGGCGTTCCGCGTAGGGGACAAGTCATGGCGGGGAGGAGCCTGCGAGCTCGGAGGCGGTTTGCAACGTGAACGACTCTGTGACGGGCTGCATCCTTCACCAACACGGAGGGCAATCCGACTAGAAACAAATGTTGTGCACGCTGGAGCCACGCTGACGGCGTGCCTGCGACCCCAGCCAAGGGCACCGCAGCCGGCAGACAGCTGCCGCCGACCAGAACCGGGCTGGTGGCTGAACGGGGTGTGCTTTGGTGCAACCACGACGTCCCAGCATCCAGGAGCGGGAGGCTCGCTGCTGTGTCCAGATATAAGATGCGGCTAGCGCTGCAGCGAAGAAGTCAGAGGAGTGCGAGGAGGCGTTCGTCCGGTGGCACAGAAATAGCAGGAGAGTCGACCATGTCCGTCACCGCTTCGAGCGGGCCACGATGCTCGGCCGTACCTTGCACCACGCAGAGCAGGCCGCCCGACCCTGGGCTGCCCGTTGACTCGCGCAGAGCATCTTTCAAACAGCGGACGTGAGGATGCCGCTGGGCGCTGTTGCGGCGCGAGCGACACTGATTTTGCAGGCGGCCTTATGGCTCCTCAACGGCACCCATTGCAACGGCCCAGGTACGCATACGAGCACCCAGCAGCTCCGGGCGGTAGATTATCAGAGTCTAGGGCGTTTCTCGAATGATTTGCACAGGCGGGCATGTGTAGCGGCAGCCTTAGGCCCCTTTCCGCAGCGTGACAGGTCGGTCACAGTTTGGGGGATTTCTGGCGACGTCTGTGTTTCTATGATTGGCAGTAGGGATGGCCGCGCCTTCCCCGATGGAGCCTCGCGCCTGCCGGGCTTGCTGATCCCATTCTTGATACCCGCTAGCCGGCCGATCAAACATCGCACCAAACAACGCCGTCCCAGACGCTCCGCCATCAATCGTCCCGGGCCCTACCGCCATCTCAGCACCGTCTCCACCGCGAGACGCAGCGCCGCCGCAGAGTGCGCGACAGAAACGCTGCACGCCGCCCTCGTTGCGGCTGCCGCTCACCGCGACGTCCGCGCAACCTCCGCCCACGCCCAGCCAACACGGCGTCGCGAGCCTCATCTGTGCATCACGGGACTCCACACTCCAGACTCCAGATCCGCCATGCGAGCCTCGAGCCGCTTCAGATCCGGAACGCCTGCCGGACTGGCCCAACCCTGCGAGTCCGACGCGCCATCCAGCCGTGCGTGCTGCCCACAGGCCTGCGAGGACATCTCTTGACCGCTCCCAGGTTCGTGTGCCTGTACGCCCCACCATGGCGCTGCCGGGATGGGTTGCTGTCAAACATCTTCGGTGCCGCCAGATCCTGGTCCGAGGGAAAAAGCCTCTGCCCCGGGACTGTAATGCCAGCCATCCTCCAATGCGGCTGCTGCGACCCCGCCAAACATGTCCAGCCCTCGCACACGCTGCGCTGCTACCACGCAAATGGGTACACGGTCGCACCACAGCAGTTGACCGCCTGACGTTCCGTCACCTTGTTTCCTCAGATGGCTGCCCTTCGTAGCTGTGTCGCCAAACGCTTCTTTTGCGCGCCATGGCGCAGGGGCTGTCAATCCACCGTGGCGTCGCCACCGCTCCACACCAAGGCATCGCCTTCAGGGCTCGCCTTGCTATGTCCGCTTGAGCAGCGCTACTGTTGCCGCAGACGGAAGCTCGTGTTGCGGTCATTGCAAGTCAAGCAGCAGCTGCGGCGTCTGGCGAGGAGAATCAATGGAGACCGCTCCTTGCTGATATTTGTCTTGGACAGTGACAACTCTGCATGGCCTGACCTCTGTTCATTCGTCCTCGATGCTTGCGTCACGGCTCTGGCACGACATGTGGCACTGTCATACCGCGATCCAGCCACGAGCGACCTCTTTTCTTGTCGAAGCAACCTCGTGCCAAGGTCCGGAACCGCTTCACTTCGTGGATCGAAGAAACCACGCAAGACTGTTGCCCGACGTCGCCGTTGTTGGACCTGAGCATTCTCATTGCACAATGCATAACCCTCGATAGTGCGCTGAAGCTGCCATTCGATCCCGTTCGGAGCGACCGACCCTGAGACGGCCTTGCTATTCTGCTAGGAACGTGCGCATACCGCGCAGTATTGCCCGCCGGAATCGACTCGAGACACAAGATCGATCCGGCCGACAGCAGGCTCGGAAAATAAGGCCGCTGTGTATTTCAGCAGACGAAAACACTGACGGAATGCGGTGCCATCTGTGGCACATATAGCCGCCTTACAGTCGATCTTCGATACGGATTCTTGACCCGCCCTTAGAGTCCGCGTTGTAGCCAAACGAACGAGACACAGGTTACTGAGATGTACCTGCGAGGGCACGTTCGATCATGCAAATAACCCAATGTGGGTGAGGGGTCTGTACCTCAAGTCGCACACGGCATGGGTACTTGCATGCATTGACCATCTGACTGACTGATGTCGAGCGTTCAGCGACTGCTCAATCCGTCGTTGCCGGATCTATCATACACGCTACACCGCAGCTTCATTACCTGGTACCTGGAACTCTTCACTGCAGCCGCAAGTAGATATCGTTGCATGCACGCTGTGCATGGCCGCTTGCCACAAGTGGGCCCTTCCAAGAGCACTCGGGTCTGCCCCCAGCCTGCCGCGGATTATTGGTAGTCCGGGGGAATCGCAAAGTTGTTTCGTCAACAGATGCCCTGCTCCACTACAATGTCCCAGGCCTGAGACCCAGTAACCTCGGGTGCGAAAGTCGAATTGAAGATTCTGATGCGAGACTGAGAGCCTCTCAGACGTTTCAACTTGAGTTCTAGGGGATGTGGCAATCCGAACTGTTTTGTTGCGAATGCGCCTCCACTCTTCACTTTTCGAGCGTACGAGGAAACTTGAAACAACCGAATCATGTGTGGCAGTTGTTCGACCAGACCCTCCTGGTGGAAGACTTCACTCCAGTTCTAATCGCTCCAGGTCTCTGGGATTCCCCGCGAATATTTGTCACTTTTCGCCTCATGCGCGGGTGAGCCATCGGTCAGCCTTCTGCTCCATTCCCCTCCAAGACGAAGTGCAATCGCCAAAGTCGTCTCTACTCAAGTTTCACGCACCTGATGCCAGTAATTTGGCCAGTTCGGCGACGCGTGAGGATGTCTTCTTCTTCCCAACTGATCGCCTCGCTCCATGGCTGGAGGTGCACTACCTTACATACTCGCATATACCTGTTCGCGTTCCCCTTACCTCAATCGCACGCAAAGATTTTGTGGTGCCAAAAAATGAAGTTTGTTTCGGTCCATCCACTGCTTCAGCTGTTCGGAACCAATCGGCGCTTGCTCCCAACGTTTATTATACGCCTGCATTTGATTGGTGCATTAAGCACGTTTTTGCCCCGAAGTTTCATAGTCCATCAACTAATAGCCTTATCCGTCCGCCTTCGTCCCGGCTTGCCACTAACGTCTGGAAGAAGCCTTTAGGACTTGTCAATATTTGTGTTCCTGCAAGCTCGGACGGTACCCACAGATGGAGATCGGCCAACTCAATCGTGAGTTTGTTCTGTTCTGCATGACAAATTTTCGGACCGCGGCAGTTAACTCAATGCAACAATTCCAGCCTATATCGTTGCAGGCGTGGGTGGAGCCATTGATCTTCACGGAAGCATACCCTCGATCGACTTTCGACCGATTGGACCCTGGTATGGAGCATACCGTTCCAAAAAGAAAAGGATCATTTCGTGATCAGCATGATCCACCGGTTCGCTAAGGATCCGGACATAATCTGAGCAATGATTCGGATGCAACGACCCGCAACGCCTTGACGGCCTCTTAGCATTTCGGTGATAAGAACTACCGTGACCTGGATAACCCAGTTACAAAGTCTTGGCATTCGACAGCCGCAAAGATCTACAGACCTCCCGTGCTGGACGCTTCTCATGGCGCAGTCGGAATGAGAAAGCCCATAATCTCCACAATGCCAGATTCGATCGGGAAATTTCTGGCGATTTCATCTTGATCTAACGTTGCAAAGAGGTGCGCCATGACGCCCACCTGCCTGAAGGCTTACGAACGAGAACCAACCGGACCCACCCACGTACTTGTCAATTCGCGTGCGCTCGTCAGCAATGACCACGACTGGCAGCTGTCGTTCTCCCTCACTCCCTGTCTGACATGCGCGCTACCGTCGACGTAACCCCCAAGGCCCTGCAGCGCCTGCAAGGTCTCGCACGTGTGTTTACGGTTGCTGAAACCGCCGCTGCGAGGACATCGACATGGCAGTCTTTCAATCTGACGGGCGGCCTCAAGGACCTGAAACTAGCCCATCACCGTAGTATCGTGTCTTCTGTGGGTCGACAAGCATCGCAAACCTACCTGCGGAAGTTACCTTTGCTGCTGTGCACAGGACTCTCACACTGCATAACCACGCCGCACTAGACCTAAATCACGGATGACCAACACCTTCAATTGTCGCAGCTTCCTACTGTGGTACGATTACTGTACAGACTATAGTAAAAACTTTCCGCATGGCGCATGGCGGAGTGATTTCCATGCTGCTTGCACCGAATAACGTGGCAGCATGATGCCTTAATTCTCCTAACTTTCGGCCTTAAACTTCCGCCCATGATCCTTCATACTGACTGCGCGCAGCATTCCCACTCTCGCCGATCCAGCCTTCCGTTGGCAGCGTGATGCAAGGGACAAACATTGCAGTTACATTTGACTATACACCGCCACTGCTGACTTCCGCGTACGCCGGCACACACATTTCACTTCTGCACAACAGCACGAAGCAAAGTGCATACTTGAGCCGACTGACTCTGCGCTAACATGACGTCAATAGTGTTCGCTGTGTGTGCGCTTCCGCTGCCAGTGTCCTGCATATCCTCCTAGACAGTTTGACCTAGGTACTAGACATCTCGAACCAGTCTCACGCCGCAACAACTAGCGGACAGCTGTCACTGCACCTCTTCTCCCGCTGTCACCGTCGATCAGGCGGGCACGCCCGATCCGCAGTAGCGACATGACAATTGCCGCGCAGCAAAGGCCTCGCTACGGCTGAGTGATCGCCTGGAGCTCCAGTCAACAGAATTCCCAACCAATCACTTCATCCACGGGACTGGACTTGTCACTATCGGCGTTCGCACTCGCTTTGCCCCTATGTACATGTGATATACGTGCTAAAAAGCATGTCCATCCACGCATGGACTGGACTCGACCCGCGAGCAGGTGTTTGGCGCATCGGCTAGGAGTGCCAAGTAGGAGGCCTTATACACGGACCGAGCGAAGACGGGCCAGTGTGAACGACCTCGAAACGTTAATGTTTGGATTGTGACGCACAGTGTCTTGTTCCCGTAGGACGGCAGCGAGACCTCCGATGGGAAGCAGACACCGGTGACTGGAGTGCACAATCCGATGTTGGAACATGCGGTGTGTGCAAGACTGCGCTATGTACTACAATGGACATCGTCTTGACGCAACGTCCGCCGGCCTTCTACCACTCATGCTTGTGTCGGGCAAGGCCCATGGCTTCCAAAGGGAACGCACCTTCTTGTTCGGATAGATGAACCACGGATGCGGGCAGGGTGTGAATGCCATACGCGCTTCGAAATCGTTTGATATATACGTACTTTTTAGATTTCCCCCAACTCCTTCAAGCTGATACATATCTCCACGCCACACCACACACTTCCCCCTGACCCTCGTCAGGCACAACTAGCACGCAGCTCGCAAGCACGGCCCGGCAAACGAACGCTACCTTTGAGTTCAGGACTGGCTTGGACGGCTGTGCGCTACGGTAAGAGCGTCACGTACAGAGGAGATAATGGCTCGATGTGAAAGTATAGGTGCCGATAGGGGTGGTACACACATCTGCTACTTCTCCCGAAGAGGAGCCATGCCGATACGCCGTGACCAGCTCCCGACCTAGCCCTCATTAAAACGCACACGATCTCGACGGGTGAGAGAACTAAACCCGTTTGCCTGTAGGCCTGGGAACTGGCTCACGGATTGGCTAACAGATCGCGTAAGCCTAAGGCTGCCATGTCCCATTCGCAACATCCTCGTTCCTCGTGTTCGTTTCACGCCGGTATACTCTTGAACAGCACGGTACCAGCCAGCGCCCGTATATACCGAGATCTGAAGCGGCGTGGAAGGCTTCCAGGGCAAGGCTGCTAGCGCTACGGCGTTGTTGCGCTGGCAGTACCGGTACACATCGAGGCGATGATGCATGCAGGTTCTTGTGCCTGACATGGTGTTCGATGACGTGGTTCAAATTTGTTGTGTCGACATGGCTCGATCGGGTGAAGGAGAGTTAGTTCCCGGAGGCAGCGCGGAAGAATGGCGAGCGCATCGTGCAGGCCTGGTTGGAGCGGTATCGTCAGCTTGTGGAGTCGTGTGCAGCCGTCGAGGGGTGGTATGGGCTTCGAAACGTCGGCTTCGAACAACGGGTTGCCGTGATCGCAGAAGTGGATTGAGTTGAATGCTGTCGAATAGGCGGGTAGAGAGAGAGAGAGAGCAGATACCGTGGGAATGGAGTCGGGGTCTTTCACAAGGAGTGTGGTTGATGTGCGGCACTTCGGGAGAAAATTGCGTTCATCAGGATGAGCTGGGGTGTGGTCCGTTGCGAAATCTGGGAGTATTGGGTTGGCTGGCGGGGCTGGGTGGGTGATGGGCTTTTCCGGACCCGGTGAATTCAAGTATACGTTGAGGCGCTGAAGAGGGTATATCAGTGGCGGAAAAAGTACACGTTTGTAATTTCAGATCCGCGCCCGCTTGTGAGATGTTGAAGTTTTGGGAGCAGTAGGATGCGCGTTGAAAGCACGCCGGCAGTAGAACAAATCTGTTTCAATTTCGGAGAATTCGGCACATCACTTTGGGCTTTTGCGCGGCTAAAGAAGGACTTTGGGAGCTTCTTGTCATCGTTCAATCGCTATTATGGGACACCTTCCCGGCCGCGCACTTTGACGTAGCATGAGAGAGTCTTTGATGAAAGAATACCAGTAAGGAAGCGGGTCTTCGGCTATGCCACATTTGCCTAGTTGCTTGAGAAGTACCTTTTGTGCTGATTGGTATTGGGATCACCAGCGGGACTATGTGCTGTCAACGTCTGCCTATTCGCAAGCTACGGCAGCCTTCGCTTGAGGACTGCAGAAGACAGTGGAAGATGAGCGCACAGATCAAGGGCTCTGCAAGACTGATTGCATTTACATCGTATGCAAATGTGTTGGGAATGGCTGGGCATACTAAGGGAGGCGGATGAAGGGAGACAAAGATGGCAATATGAGCAGCTCGTGCCGAGCGAGACAAGATTAGCCGAGCAGGGGGTTCCGTAAGTTAGATCGATCCGAGAACGTCGTCTCTCCTCAACTCAAGAACACGCAGCATTTCTTATGATGCCCTTGACCTTACACAACCAAAAGTACCTTACAATGGAGAAAGGCATTCTCAGATAACACACCCGAATATGGCGTCAAGCACCTTCCCAATCGGTCCTTCGCTCGAACGGCAAACAGCGGGGCTATGGAGCCTCCTTCCACGCTTGCGGGGTAGCAAAGGACAGCATATATGAGCTAATGTGATTCAAGAACTGCTTACAGGATGGTACAAATGCTTCCGGTGGTAGTATCCATGCCCTTGAGCGTCGATTGATCTGACTGACACCCGATCTACACACTAAAACAACCTGACATTATCCACCCGCCATGTCCGCAGCCCAAGCTCTCCGCTCAAAGCAAGCGCCCATCAAAGACAGCTACCGCAAAGATCCCTCAACCGCCGTAGTCACGCTCAAATCCACGGGCACGCTCGACGCCTCGTCGATAACATGCAAGCTCTCAGCCGGCCCTGCCGTCAAAGAAGCATCCCGAATCGCCGGCCTCCACCAAAAAGCCGGCGGTGACGATCCCCAAATATCGGGCGAGCTGTGCTCCGGCGACATGCTCCTGGACGCCCTCGTAGCTTGTTCAGGCGTCACGCTCAAAGCGGTTGCGACGGCGCTCGGCATACCCATCGTATCGGGCACGGTCTGCGCAGAGGGAGATCTGGACTTCAGGGGCACGTTGGGCGTGGATAGGGATGCGCCGGTGGGGATGACGGATATACGGCTGGAGTTTCGGGTGGGGTTTGGGGAGAGGGAGGATGGGAGGGCTGTTACGGAAGAGGAGGTGGAGAAGCTGGGGAAGCTGACGGAGAGGTATTGTGTTGTGTTGCAGACGTTGGTGCATAAGCCGAAGATTGCGGTCAGGCTGGTGGGGGGAGGGAAGGAAGAGGATGGGATCGCGAGGGAGATCTTGCATGGCAGTATTTTATAAGAGCTGTCCAGTGGAATTGGCTAAACCACCACCGTAAGACACATGAAAATGGAGTGCCTTTCACGATAAGTCACAATCATTTTAATTGAGGGTGTCATTATGTTTCTAGTGAGTCCTCTGTCGCTCTTTCCGGAATATTTTAGCACAACGATACTCATGTATAGCCACAACGTTAACCACGTCGAACGTACGCGTTACTATCAACCATCTCTTCCCATCTCCATGCACCTAGCTCTATCCGCCAGCCTACCCTTACAGCCGACTACCGATCCATCGAGTCCGGCGTCATGCACCTCAAACCTCCAAGACCCTTCATGAATTTGCTCTTCCAAATACTCCTCGTAGAAAGCCTCCCAATCCCCCTGCTCCACACTATCCAAGATCCGTTCGTTCAAGTCGAGCGTAACACCCAGCCTTTCTGGAACAATCCTAGCCTTCAGATCCGCATAACCAACCAGCGCCCGCATAAAGCAGAACTCAAGCGGCTGTCCATTCGTCCGGACAACAAAATACGAGCCGCGCTCGTCGTAATACGACTCGCTTGCTGCGCCCTCAGGTACAAGACATCTAAGACTCCGAAGGAGGGTTTGCGCAGCCAGGACGTGTCGAGTTGACCCTCCAGGTCGAGGGTACCAACTGCCGGATTGCTGGCACAGCGGATGCGGTCGTCCAGAGGGAGTATTGGTGGCAAGTCTTCGGCGTCGCTGAAACCAAGTGCAAGAACTGGTGTCTTGATCCGGTCTGACAGCGCTTTATCTACCGTCAACAAGCTCTTGTTTGGCTGCCCACTCCTGGTCCCCCGTCTGCACATCACCGTACTCGCGCCGTCCAACTCGCGCTGCAAGAACACATTGTGTTTGAAGGTGCGAAGAGGCTTGGGGAGTGGCTCCCATGCTCCTACGGCGTGTTCGGGGATACAGTGTAGGTCGACGGTCACAGAATTGTGTCCTGAGTTGGTGACACGAAGCCATACGAAGCGCGGGCAATCGTCGAACTCGTTGAAGTAGATGGCTCGCTTGTAGATGAGTGCATCGTTTTGGATCGGGCGCTTGTCGTTGCTGAAGTCTTTAAAGGTGCTGCGGAGGAGCTTGTGTAGTGGCCAGTCCATCTTCTGACAGCGCCTGGAGCAGTACTTGATTGAGTGACAGCGATTGCACGTATCAACACCGGGGTTCGGGCACATTGGGCCGAGATTGCTGTTGTTCGAAGATGCCATGGCTAAAGACTGTGCGCTGAGATGTCGCGTGATTGTTAATTTTACATAAAGATGCGTAGTGCATCGGTCGATAATGGAGTGACGGATTTGGGACAGCGGTTAGGAAGGCAAGCAAGTACGGGGACGCAACATCCTGAAATTCACAAACATTCGCAACGACCCGTGTCGGGGGATTATTACGAGGAAGAGAAAGAGCGTTTGCGCATGATACGCGACTTATAGCTGGTCCATTCGCACTGACAAGTCACTTCAACGAAGATGGCACTTTGATGTGTTCAGGTTTCCTATATTTCTCTCGATAGTCTTTCAAGCTCGATTGCTCTGTCTTCTTTGTTTTTGGCTGTTCCGTTCAGTTCATCGCGAAGCACTTCAGATGTCAGAATGTCGCGAGCATCGCAAGGACCTTTCGATTTTCCTTAGATTCGTTACATGCCGTGACGTCCAACTCAGGGAGAACCCTCATCCAGCGTCTTCTCTGTAGGTTTCTGCTCCTGTATCCGTCATGAGACGCTCAATATTCCCCTACATGCGCCACGGTCCTAGATCAACCAAGTCGCCTGCGTCACCGAAGATAATCCTCATACTCGTCGGGATACACTAGGTGGTGAAAACACCACCTGTGTGAGAATTAACATTGGCTGCATACCAGTTGTCGAACTCCTCCTTGGTAGCCAAAGCAAAGACAATCTCTCTTCTGTTCGGTGACAGCAAGACGGCGTCACTAAGATGTTCAATCTTGTGGCCTATGTAGTGAAGTAAGCCGTCAAGCAACGTGACCGTGAGCGGCTTCCCGTCTTTGCGAACAATCTTCCATGTTCCGAGTTTGGCCATATTGACCGCCATGAGCTGGAGTTGCGACAGTGGCATGTTTGTGCTAAGAGCAGGATCGAGCGCAATGCCAGACAGCGATGCTGCTGAAGCATTATGCAAATTTGGCATACCGGTGATGGTTTCCTTGTCGCGCCAAGGCAACGAGGGAGCAATCTTCTTGACGACCAGAGGCATGCCGACTCGATCTGCCAACTCAATCGTAACTTCGGTTGTTGTGTTGCACATCGACCGTGGAATCTCTATCTCCCATGCTGGGCACGGATTTCCCACGTCTGCGATTCTATCACCGATGCAATTCAGCATGATGCCCTTGACGCAGTCCTCAGCATCATTGCCGTCTCGATAATGATGATTCACCCAGTACAGATACCGCATGCCATCGACCATGTTGCGGAAGTCCACGGGACCCATATCGAACCTCTGGTCTTTCCAGTCTGAGGCTTCTTTGACACCCAATGCAACGAAGGGACCACGGCTGTCGTGCTTCAGCTCTGGGTCGATGACGGCCATGCTCTTGTTCTCTGCCCCGAGGGTGATATTTCCGGACTCACCCGCTGGGAAGTCTGCGAGCACTCGAATATAGCGTTGAAGTTCTCTCCGCAACATTATGTTGCACTTGAAGGTCTGGATTTCTCTCAGGCGTTCTGTCCCCGTGGGAAGGGACGATGCATCAACGATGGCACTTCCGTCAATGTCCGGCTTGATGCGGATCCAAATGAAGCGTGGACGGTCCTCGTTCTCTGGGAAGTAGATAGCGCGTCTGTATTCCATGTCTTCCTGGTGGGGTCGGTCCGAATCTGAGAAAGCCTTGAGCGACTTGCAGACCAGCTTGTGAATGCGCCAGTCGCTCTTCTGACACTCCACCGAGCAATAGGGCATCTCGTGGCATCCGCTGCATGCCTTTCCACCTTCTCCCATGCACATGGCGCAAAGGTTGCTACCCACGGGGGCTGTCGCCATTTTGATCCTGGCGGTTTGTCGTGCTGGTGGTTGAACGCCTGGGTAGGAGTCGGGTTTGGGGTTTTGAAGGTGTGAGAGAGAGGGTTGAGCGGCCGGTATTCTGGGCACGTGAATAGACAGAAATTCTTGTCGAGGCGGTGGAGTCACGGGTACGTCATCACTTTCACTTTCACTAAGTTTTCCCTCTTGTTCACCGCCCGGAAACTGCTCATAAAAACACGCAACACTGGCTGGTAATTAATAGCACATGAGTTCTAAATCGGGCACTCTTTTACCGTCTTGACGATTATGCACATTTAAGCATTATCTCATTCGTGAGCAGATGTCCCCTCCAGTGTCGAGACAGCGCAAAACGCGCTCTTCCAGAAGGCCTCATACCCCAATCTCCAGCCACCTTTGGCGCTACCTAGACCTTGTAAGGTGACGGAACTTGTGCAACCCCGGGATGCTTCTTCTTTTGCCTCTCGAACCAGGTCGCGTACTATCTCTTACAGTCTTCCTTGGACAGCGATGCTAAATAGACGAACGAGATCTGCCTGAGATTTGGCCGCATGGCACTGGGTTTTCGTGCAAGGTCGAGTAGCTTGAAATAATTCTTTCCAGGATTGCGTAGTTTGAAATGCCAGTCAGGCTCTCGCTGGAAGCCTCTCGCTTTTGCCTGCATGTACTAACACACTCCACAAGCAAGTTGTCACCATAAGCGACGGCGGAAGGGTGAGACGAGTTCGCTTGGGTACTTTTGAGCGACTGGCCGTAGGAATGACTCGCTTATGCCGCTAGCGAGCAGCGCTTGCCGTGAATAGCTACGGAGCTGAAGCCTGGACAATCAGATGGGCAGATGACACTCAGATCTTGTTGCAACCTACGTAAAATATGTTGTAGTCGTGTTGCACTAGCAATAATAGCCTAATGTTGTAGAAACGTATATGCGCGACTAAACTCATCAATGGTGATAAATAGTGCAGGTGACTACCTTCGAGTAGCTCTTGGCTCGATGCACAGCCTTCACACTCGACTTCAGCTGCCAACCACCACATCTCGTAATGGAACCTGTCTGCGTAGGCCAATCAAATCAATATGTTTAACAATCTCCAAGCACACCCGTAAATACTATACTCCCATATAAATAGACTATGATCCACTGAGGATCGAATACCTAAGGCTTTAATACTTCGCGCGTATTCGAAAACCTTCTATTTTTATTCCAAGATGTATCTCGTGCTCTATTCTGGTAGTCATTGGTTCTCAAGCGTTCGCAAATGCAACTCTACAGACTGATCGAGCTACTTCGATTTCAGGTTATTCAGCTGCTTGACTTACGAGCGGCATGGCCTACTCCAAAACATCTCCTAACTAACTAATATAAAGTCTACCCTTAGATCATCTCTGTATCAACAACCTTCGATCTAAGTTAACTACGTCGATCAACACAGTCATGGCTTTTCGCTCAGTCCTTCTTACCTCGTTCTTCGCTATCCTAGCCACTGCTCGTCCCCAGGCTACAAGCACCGAAAATTCTGTTGCTATCCCCACACCTCTCTCTGATCCTCTCTTCGGCTTGGTCACTGTAGACTGTGGCTGCTGGAACGAATGCACGCTTATGCAGAAATCTCCCGAGACCGCCATCCTTAACGCTGATTGTCCTGCCAATTGCGGTAATCCAGACCTTATTCCACTAGGTTTTAATACCCTGGGCTATAGCTAAAAGCATGTTAGATTCTACCTTCGCATGTGACGGACCTGTCTTCAGCAGCAAGGCGAAGTCCAGTTTCCATCTACGGTGCACAACCTGCAGGCTATACGATAATCATTTCGTGTGCGTTAGAGCGGAAAAGGAATGCCTCTTGGCCTAGCTCTTGAGTTCTCCGTCGTGAGCCGGGAAGGCGGAGTGAGCAGAGGAGGAGACGCTCACATACACTAGCTTTAGTCACTCGCTAGCTGAAGGATTTTGTGTTCGATAAAAGGGCCTTGATAAGGATCAGCAGAATTCTCATGCATTTAAATCCCAGCCTTACCCTCGAACCACCGCACGATCAAGCTTGGCAGCATGTCTACCACCTCATCCGCAGCCTAGCTTCCATTTGCGGATAAAAGTCTGTCGCAACCCAACTAACTTAGATATATGTTGTGCTAATGGGGATGTTGTGGTGAATGAGAAGCTGGTGGCATCTTTGAAACCAGATAGATAGACATGATAATCGCCGGTGACTCTGATGATACGCAGCCAGACCAGGCGTGGTTGGGTCTCGTCTTCAGCAAAGTAGATGCCGCGAAAGTGCGTTAGACTAGGGCGTTTCTCGTCGGCGAAGGCGGGTTCGAAGGTCTTGTAGAGCAACTTGTGGACAGACCAGTCAGTCTTTTGACAGTCCTGAGAGCAGTATCAAACTGCTTTGCAGCGAGCGCAGGTACTTTTGGCCATGTTGGCGCACATGACGCATAGGTGAGGTTGAACAACGTCGGCCATTGTGAGGTTGAGGATGCAGCGGCGATGGGTTTTGCAACAAAATGAAGAGTTTGGCGAGCGGAGTAAGTATGTTGCGTCAAATCACGGGATTTTTCAAACGCACACGGAGCACGTCCACTTTCACCGCCGCAAGGACCAGTTGCTGGATCAGGGTCCAAAGGGCTCAAACGTTCAGTTCAGTACCAGAAGAAGTAAACTTGAAACTGCCGCTGATTGTGTACGCAGTTTCTTCGGATCGCAGTGGCTGACACGAGCTCTGTATGGACGGGTCGGATTAAACGGCTTTCACTTTACATATAAGATTAGCGCTGTAGTTGCTAAAATACATGATTCCGTATATCTCCTATATGACTTAGGCGCTGATAGCATGTAACGAAAGAAAGGCACCACTGTTTCTCTGACACATAAGAGATGGCCGCCAGACGTACACCCTCTGAAAACACAACGAGGGTTCATGGCTTGGAATACCCTTATCCCACGTCACACTGTTAGCACGGTTTGTTGGAAATCGTAAGAGCTCGACATGTATGATCATATGCGTCTCAGATTGAAGCTTGGATCTTTGTCTTCGAAGTCCTCGGTGATATCGAAAGGGGATGGAACGAAGGATCTCCCGATGGGAAACATCTGCCACATCTTTGGATACCGTTTCTCGAAGTCTTCCTTCGAGGTCTTTTCGATACCCATTGGGTGTAGCATATCGGCTGTGATACAGGCATCATTGGGATGTGAAGGCTCTGTCAGAGTCATCACAGTGTAAGCGAAGAGAGCGTGGACATGAACCGGATGCAGAGGCTTGCCATCTTTACGAAGCAGTACCAATGAGCCTGTGTTTGCAGACTGCTGAGGTGGGTTCAACGACCGGCCCCATTTATTATCCATGCGACACGGCTGGCAAGAGTCGCGCCAGACCATCGCGGGTGGCACCTTGCGGACGATGAGCGGAAGGCCGATTCTATCTGCCACAGGAGACGGAATCTCCGACTTGGCAAAGAGTGTAGATTTTGGTTCAATTACCGCTTCGAACATGGGTCGATCGAGGAAGAAGGTGTCACCGTCACAATTGAGACGTACGGCCTTGACGCCTCCTCCACCCTCCAGCGCACGGCGGTTGGCGTCTTCACATTTGCAGTAGGTCATCCGAAGGAAATCCACGACGTGGCGGAAGTCTGACGGTCCGAGATCGAGACTGGATGCTTTCTTCTCTTCATCAGCGTCGCAGTAGGTGCCCATCGCAATGACAGGGCCGCGAAAGAAGCCAGGCAGCTCTGAATTGATCTTCGCAAGGCTCCCATTTGGGGCTAAATCGGTGTTGCAGCAAGAGCATATGGCCTTGGCCTCTGGAAGAGACACGGCGATATGATGAGGCTCAATATGGCGAAGGAGCATCGGGTTGTTGGCAAACACATCAAATGCGCCAGCCTGGATCCGCTCTTTATTGACGCCGAACTGTGAGAGGTGCTCGATATCCGGATGGCCGTGAGGGCACTTGTAGCGAAGCCAGACAAAGCGTGGCACGGGCTCGTCTGGAGCGAAGTAGATGGCGCTATGATGATCACCGTCAGGCCGAGTGTTGACAAACTGCGAATAGTCCTTGCAGATGATCTTGTGGACCGGCCAATCGACCTTCTGGCACGCCGTAGAGCAGTAGTGGATTGACTTGCAGCCGCCGCACACGAGTCTTCCCTGGTTGTCGCACGTAGTGCAGAGCTTTGGGTCTGAAAGGCTCGCCATGACCTGCGTGAGGTGTGGATGGACGAAACTTGTAGTGCTGAGAGGGAAAGAGTGGATGGAGGCAGTGTGAAGTGTGAGAGGGGGAGCTAAAGACGAACAACGATGACTGAAGCAGAAGCGGGGCGAGGCATGGAGGAAAGAGCGATCACCTACGCGTCGCGTCATCATCGCGCGATCACGTGAATCACATGAAATAATCTATATCACTCTCCAGACGCCGTCTTGACAAGAGTCGAACGATTTCCTGCTTTTATATTCTCGTCAGTACATCGTGCATCCTTTGTGTTGCGATCCATCCAGCGTGCTGCGCACAGCCTAATTCGAATCTTGACACGGGATGAGGCTCAAGTCGACAAATGTCAAGGCAGACTCCACTGTAACTCGTGAATTTGGGGTCCATCATTAGACATTCAGGCCATCCGCTCAGGGTAGTCGGCAAGGTGGCAAAGGAAGCCCTACGGCCGTCCAGCGTCCAGCGAGCCAATTGCGATGCTACTCGAGACGATCCTCCTCAATTCTTCCAGATTTGCCTACCTTTAGAAAGGTGGAATAAAGCTCAAAACAGCTTGAGCCACTTCTTCTTGCATGTACCCGAAATGTTCAGCTTCGGAGATGTGTACGCTCAGTGTAGACCTTTCCATATTCTGGTTCCTCAACTGGCCCCGAAGAAAGCGAACAATGCCGAAGCTCTGCTCCTTCGCTAGCCGCGACCACGACCCACTGTATCTTGCGAAGCTCTGGATCGATGTCAACGGCTGGAGGGTGGCACGCGGCGCTGATGGCGAGACTGCACGATCCGGCTATAGGCATTCTCATCGGCATCTTCCGGAAGCCCACAAGTCCGATGCCACCGAGTAAAAGCGCACCGACCGCAATGAAGACCATCAGGCTGAACACAGAGAAACCACAGGCAGATTGGGATTCGCTAGTTCGGTCACCGGAACGATTGAAGAAAGTCAATTCGGACCAGGAAGAACGTCTGTGACAAGAGCCAGTGAAGCACAGCACCAACGGAGATAAGCGGTAGACTCCATTTATAAGGTAATTGCAGAAAGTAAGTGCTTCGTTGTTGTCCCAATGGCTTAGTGACGCGAAGATGCTTCCTGGAAGTTGCGAAGTGGTTCCATTCTTGCGCACCGGCCATCGCAGTACAAATCGTGTTAATATTTAGATAGCTGAACGACAGCAAGAGCTGTGGGATATTGGCAAGCCAGGCATTAGACAGAGTTGCAGTGGAGCTGCTCTGATCAGAACCAAGTGACAAGAAATCTGACGATGCAGACCCCCAACCCCACTGAATGCCATTGGAGTGGAGGTTTCCGCTGTTTTCTGTGGCGTATAAAGGAAGGCACACGACAATCATGACAAGAGAGAGAAGACTGGTGATGTGCAGTCAGCGGGGTAGGCTTGGCGACGAGTAGATTACTTACAGCATTGTGTATATGACTTTAGCATGTCTATTGATAGAGAAGAAGTATTGTCGAGGTCGTGGAAGCCAGACGCCATTCGATCGTTTGTCCAGATCGACTGCCTCTTCATCGGTTGACACTGGATGTAGCGGAAGCTGTCCCAGCTTGACAAAGAACTCCTCCTTTCCTAGCATACATTGTGTCTCCGTGTGCGGATCCGGTCGTTTGAGAAAGGAAGCTACCGCGTCGCCAAAGGTGACCAAATAGGCGGAGCGATCCGTAACAAGGACCAAGCTCATGATTGCAAGCTTGAAAACATTGAAGGCTACAACGACTGCCATGAAGTAAAGAGATATTTGCAGTCGACTTTGTTGGCTGACTTTGCGAGAGAAGGCATGCGCAACATGGGCTGAGATGTCCAAGGTTTCCGAATCTCGAGTAAGGGGGAAACGAATCCATCCAGGGGAGTCGTTCGCGACAGAATGCCAACCTCCCACGTCTACCTTTCGCAGGTCCGTGGGGCTCAAGAATTGATTATATTGTTGCGAGGTGGGAAAACCAATGCGATCGATGATGAGGTATAGATCTCCTCGAGACACATATTGCCTATCGTAGAAGTGAACATATTCGGTACTGCTCATTTGCAGAAACGAGGTGGTGCTGGAGCTCATCGTAGAGTTGATGGCAATATATTCGTCAGATCGGACGTCCATCACAGTCAAATCCCACTCGTTCGAAGCCACAACCTTGAATACAGCAGCATTGTAACTGATGCCGATGAGCTTTGCACGTAAAAATTTGACTGACTACTCACAAGAGATGCAAGGGTATCGATGACAAGGACAGAAGCACACAGAGCCAAGTCCGTCTGCGTGGAATCGCGCACATGTTGTGGAGACTTAGAACACCGATTTCCATCCACCGCTTCTTGGCATGTGCCTTGTCTATATCCCCGCGCGTGGGTGAACTGAGAACCTGCATGGTGTAATTGCTTCCAGAAAGTAAAACGGTGCTCAAAGCATTGATGAGAACGTGAAAAGCCGTGTTCCACCGCGAAATAGTTGCTTCTTCGCCAGTGATCAGATCAGCGATTCCATCCTTGTCGTAGCCCTTTGAGGCTCCTACGATGAGTATTGCAAGGTTGCAGAGAAGTACTAAGGCGGACATGCAACATCTAAACAACACTCCCATGTGCCAGCCATGGAATTTGCTCCGTCGGAATCGTTGTTCAATGCCAGCCTCCGCGGAGTGTACAAGCCGCGCAAACTTGTCTAGCGGACCTTGACGAATATCCGTAATCGCCAGCGTAGATCCATCTGTAGGCTCACCAGAAGCGTCGTCAGGGTTTAATTTCGACTTGTGGCGATCCACTTCTTCGTGCACATCCTTGGGTAGCTGTGTTAACGCGATCATGTCGAAGTCACTGGCCTCAGGCTCGTGAGGCTGCTCAGTCGGTCCAGCAACCATAGTGAAGAGTTGAGAGATGATTCTCGCCATCTGCAAAGAGGTGCGTGTGAAAGTGAGGAGTGGCAGCCTTCATCTGTGCGGGTCTTGGATCAGGCTGCCGCTGAACAGTGCAAGCCTGACGGCGTGCGGCGACCTCAGCCTTGCTTGTGGCTGCATATCATCTCATGTCTAATAGGCAGCTTTACGCCACGAAGTGATCCAGAACAATTAGAGTGTCCGCGGGTGTGCGTGTAGCCAAGCGTGCATATTCGAAGGTAGTGCACACCGTCTATCGCATTGTGTTTCCAAAGAGCGAAGTGGTCAATACGGGCGCTGAGTGCTTCCGAGGTTGCGACCATAGCCGCCTTTGGTAGCGCGGGAAGTGTCACGTATGGTTGCTCGCGGTCCGCCGGGATAATCAGCGTCAAGTCCAGCTAGACGCAGAGCACCGTGAATACTTGAATCATGGGATCTGGTGTTGAGGTCTAGGCGGAGCATTCGAGATGATTCGGCGCTAAGGAAACGTCATGCCGCGGCGTCATAGAATCACGAGCTCTGCCTCGTCCACGCGCTTACCTTTAATCCCAACTACACCACCTTCATCACCTCCGCCGCCGCACAACACCGCGCACCCATCAGCATTCTTCGCGACTTCACACTTCACGATGGCCGGTCCGAAGTACCAAAACGTCCCACAAAGGGACTCCCTCGATGAAGCAGCACCGAGCTACTCCCAGGCGCCACCCTCATATTCAGCGGAGGCAAACGACCCACATGAAGCCCTTCTTCGTGGTGTACCGCGCGGAGAGGATGACAACTTGCCCGATGACTTCAAATTTGGCGGCGTTGTAGCAGAGGCTACGCTGGACATTCGCATGGCCTTCGTCAGGAAGGTGTATGCTATTCTGTAAGTGCAGCCGGCAGCCCTGGCATGCGCGCAAATACTGATTATGTACAGGACTGTTCAGCTCTTCGCTACCGCCGCCGTAAGCTATGTCTCGATGGTCTCGGTCACCTACAAGAACTGGATCCAGTCGAACCCGTGGATGATGTGGGTGTCGCTTTTCGGCGCATTCGGCTTCCTCGGCCTCACCTTCTGGAAGCGCAAGTCATACCCCACAAACTTGCTGTTCCTCGCCGGCTTCACCGCCATGGAAGCGTACTCCATCTCTGTCATCGTATCGTTCACCGACTCCAAGATCGTGGTGGAGGCTGCCATAATCACACTCGGCATCTTTGTCGCGCTCACGCTGTTTGCTTGCCAGTCCAAGTACGACTTCACATGCTGGATGCCGTATTTGTTCGGAGCGCTCTGGGTTGTGGTCTTGTTCGGTCTCATGTCCATGTTCTTCCCGTACAGCAGCAAGGTCGAACTTGGGTATGGAGTCGTATGCGCTCTCATCTTCTCGGGCTACATCCTGGTCGACACGCAGCTGATCATGCGCCACTACCACGTCGAGGAGGAAATTGCTGCCGCGATCTCGCTCTATCTCGATGTTATCAACCTCTTCCTCGCTATCCTGAGGATCTTGAACTCGCAGAACAATAACTGAGAACTGGTCTGGGTGTACAAAGCCGGATCGTAGTTGGAAAGGGCGTTATTCGGTGTCACGGTATATTGGGATTAGGCTGGCAGTCAGAAATGGAAGGGCAAGAAGCAGGTTGGTCGGAATGTCAACGCTGTATGCTGGGCCGGCGAGAGGTTGGTATCGTCCGTTCTACACTTCCTATATAGTCTATTCTAGTTATTGAATATCAACCTCCCTTCATCGTTCACCATCTTCAGTTTCCCGATGCCAGTTTCGACGTCCTTCTTAATGTGTGGTATGGTAAGCGATTCTTCCACCACACAGATTCGTATTGATCAGTCAAGATCAGCTCGAATCAGAGTACGACAATCCTGCGATGCTGTACAAAGGCTGCTTCCACGAATGGTGGGGTAGTAATATCGATGCCGCGGATGCGTGCCCGCCTGATTGGTCCCCTTGGCCCCAGCGCGGCCCACTTCAACCCTGGTCCCTTGAAACTCGGAAACAGAAGCGTGCATCGGAAGCCTTGGCAGCTTCTTCCGCTTCAGCACAACGATAACAGCGTGCAGCCATGTCGTGCGGCAACAGAGGTAACGTTGTATAGTCTATAGTAGATGGAGGCATGGAGGAGTGAAATTGCCACCTCCTTTTCCGGCTCTCGATCGCCCCTGCCTCGTTGTTTGCACTCAGCTCCCCCTCAACGTCTCCACCAAGCTAGCGAAGTTACGCGAACTTGAACCTCAAAAGGTAGTGTTGCTCCACGACGGAGCAGTTGCTAGCTTCCGCGACACCTGTCTTGAGTTCTCCAAGCACAGTTGTACTTTGCCGTGTTGCTCCCTAAAGTGCGGAGAAGATAGACACGAAGTCATCGGACGATCTGCCTGTTTAAGGAGACGAGGTTCGCGCTTGCCCATCACGTCAAACCCTGGCATCACACCGCCTTCAAGCGTCCCCGTCGAAACATTTGCGCGCCCAGGCCCCGCCGACAGTTCTCATTGCATGCAGAGAGCCCGCGCTACCTCATTCTTCCCTTCACTCGTCCCAATGGCGACCCAGTCCTGAGAACCACCGCCGTCGACTCTCGCTCCCGAGCAAACATTTTGCGACCTGTGCGAGACAAGGGTCCCACTCCGCCAGCCATTGAGGAGCAAGAAGTAGGGGACGTCCCGCAGTCCCTCTCCTGGACAACTTCCGTCCTCCACATCGCCCTCGGCCAGCAGAAACGAGAAGCAGCGCCTACGATAGCATCGCGCGGTTGCATACCCTCCGCCGACGGAGGCTGCGAAACAGCCCAGCATGTCCACTGAAACGGCACTGCCAAACACCAATGGCACCCTTACCAGGGCACACGCAGCAGAAGTGCAGGAGCAAAAGGTCGCAATTGCCCCAAAGAGGCGGAAGACGCACCCCAAGAAGCCTGAAGATGAAGGGCTCATGACGATGCTTTGCGCGCTGGTGTGCGACCATCAAATTGGTACGGTGCTTGTCGTTCTTCAACCCAGCATTGGCAACTGACGGCACACCTTAGGCATCTCGGTGAACCTCCTCTCCCTCCTCTTCCTCACACACATCTTCTTCCCACGCGCCCGAAGCCGAACCTCAAAATTCTTCCAAATGTCGTACTACAATCCGGAAACGCAAATGTACGGCTGTGGCACCGACGATCTGCCGTTTGTGATACTATGGAGCATCATCTTCACGGGTCTGCGAGTTGTGGTTATGGAATACCTGTTGGACCCGTTGGCCAGACTCGGCGGCATCAGGACGAAGAAGGGCTTGGACAGGTTCAAGGAGCAGGCATGGCTCATCGTATACTACACGGCATCGTGGTCGTTGGGCATGGTATGCATAAAGTGATGTCACACTTGACAAGTTCGGGAGGCTAACACTGCACAGTACATCATGTACCATTCGGAGTTCTGGCTCAATCTCCATGGCATCTGGGAAGGCTGGCCCTTCCGAGAAGTCGAAGGCATCTTCAAGTGGTACTACCTTGTTCAATGGGGCTTCTGGATCCAGCAGATGCTTGTGGTCAACATTGAGGAGAAGCGCAAGGATTATGCGCAAATGTTCACACACCACATCTTCACGACCGCGCTTCTGTTCCTTTCCTATGGATATTATCACATGCGAGTCGGAACGGTCATCTTGTGCATCATGGACTTTGTGGACATCATTCTGCCCGTAAGTGATTGTGTGTTTGCATCAAACGTAGGAACTTGGAGCTGACTATCCCAGACTGCAAAACTCCTCAAGTACATGGGCTACACAACTGCGTGCGACATTGCTTTTGGCGTCTTCGTCATCTCCTGGCTCATCACCCGACACGCCCTCTACATGCTAGTCTGCTGGTCCATCTACCACGACGCACCACGCGACATGGCACCGGGCTGCTACTTCATGCCAAACCACCCCTCCACTCCCAACACCACCAACTCTCAACAACTATTCATCCCTATCTCCGACACGGCAGCTTTCGAGGCCTACGGCGGCACCGACATCTGGGGCAACCTGCTCAAGGCCTACAACGACCAACAAGGCCCCATCTGCTGGAACCCCAGTATAAGATACTACTTCCTCGCGCTGCTCCTCACGCTGCAAGTCTTCTGCTGCATCTGGTTCACCATGGTCGCCAAAGTCGTCTACAAAGTCCTTAACGGCACGGGCGCCGACGACGTGCGCTCCGACGACGAAGAAGACGAAGAAGATGAGCCCCTCGACCACGACAAGACTAGCGCAATGCTCAACGCAGTCACCACCTGCACCGAGTCAGGCTTGACCGCCCTGCCCAGGGAAGAAGAAGTCGGCGTCGACGCTCTCACTTTTGCCCGCATCAACGGCAAGGGTCAGCGCCGCCAGACGCGCAGGGAAACCTCGCGCGCTAGCGGGATTAGTATTCCCGGCCACGGGGACAGAAAGGAGTTGCTGGGACGCATTGGCTGCGATAAGCCGTCGTGAGCATGTTATTGTTCGGCAATGTGTGTCTGTGTGTGCCTTTTTTTTACAGAGGCGGTTTGCTCGGCTGGGGCGAAAGTCGAAGAGGCGTTTCGTGGCGCACGCTGGATACCTACCAGTTGAGCCGGCTGAGACATGTTCGGTATGCATACCCATCCTAGAAAGCATAGAGTTGTTTTATTTTTCTCTCGGGCTCGATCGTGCTGTGCTTGTGGACGTGCGCTGCGTCTTGTGTGAATTGAAATGAATTGAGGACAGCATCGGGGCTGGTAGTTTGTGCCATGTGCAGCGTTCTCTACGGGTTTCATACACGACAGCATGGCTTGGCTGTTCGCGGTGTATATTATGAGTTGAAACGAGAACGGGACAACACGTGCTGAAGATCGATAGGTTCTGTTTAATAAGGCATGAGATATTGGTCGCAGACGGGTCATTGTCGAGGCAAGCGATTTCGTTGAATTAGGCTGTACTTATATGTAAAGCTACAGCGGCCAAGTGGCCGATAAACGCCTGATGTTCGTGGGTACGTAAAACGCCGTTGGATTAGGCTGTACCTATATGTAAAGCTACAGCGGCCCAGTGGCCGATAAACGCCTGATGTTCCTGGGTATGTAAAACGCCGTTGAGCATGCCCAGTCTAACTCCAGATGTGAAGATTCACAAATACTCCGATCCCTTCAATTTGCCGTCGGTATCCAGGACATCCCATCGCTCTTCGATGTGGCGTACCACAGGAGCCTCTTCTTCCGCTGCTTTCTGTGCTTCTGATTTCTAATCGTCGAGATATCTCTTCCATCCAGCGGGAACGATGACCTTCCTGCCTGTATCTTCCTCGATTACGATGCTGAATCGCTCCCACCGTGCGTCTTGTCCTGCACCGATAATAAGGATCGTGCTGTCATCTAGCCAGCCAAGAAGTCCCTTTGTCGGTCGGCCTCCCGGTACACCCGGGATGCCAGCGCTCAACGTAGCCGATTTGGTGTGGGGCCCCCAATGATTTGGTTCGTCGCCCATCTCAAAGTTGACCTTGGCTGTGGAGTAGATATCTGAAAACTGTCGTGGGAGGAGCGGGACCTTGGACAGTATGCCGTACTTGTGCTGCTTAGGGTCTGTCGGCTGTACACTGCCTACGTCGAAAATGTGGAGAGTCGACTTGTCAGATGTGGCGGCAAGAGTGGTACCTGAAGGTGAGAAGGCGAGGGAGAGAATGGCAGCTTGATCGACGCCTCGGCGGAATTCTGCTAGCTTCGTACAAGACGGATACGACCACAGGCGGATTATGGTGCCTTGCTCGCTGGCAGTTGCTACCAAGTCACCGTTCCTGCTGAGGGCAAGAGCGCGAAGCGGTGTCTCGTGTGCTGGTATGATGCTCACGTTGCCGCTATTCAGGTCGAAGAGCTTGACTTGTCCAAGGGTCCTACCAGGGAAAGCCACCGCGCCTGTTCCTAACTCACAGAGGCCGTACGGGTTGTTCTCTGTTTCGTACTCGGCGACTTTCTCCAGTGGGAGCGTCATCTTGTATATGCAGACCTTGTTCAGCTGCGCAATTACCAGATGCGTCTTCGATAGGCGCACACGCTGCACTGGGGTGCGGAACTCGAGTGCTGTTGTGACTTTCCCCGTGGAGTCATTCCATATTTGGACCTCGTAGACATTGTCAGTCTCGCTGATAAGTTGCCAGCCGGAGTCCTCGGAACAGACCTTGTTTTGCGGGTACTTGGGCTGCCTCCCTCCTCCGACCAAGGCTAAGTATCTGGTCGTGGTGAGCATTTCCGCGCAGCCGATGCCGCCTCCTACTTCTGCTCCACTGTCAGCTTGCATATGCATATTATGGTGAGGTGGCGTACCTCGTGCAACCTTCTGGTCGCATGTTTTGGAGCTGAAGACGCGATAACCAGATTCAAGTGCTGCCGAGAAGCAGGAGCAGTCTGCGTTGAACGATACGGAGAGAATGAGGGGACCCTTGTCAGAGTCCAGGATAGGTCGCGTGTTCATCGTGACTATGGTGCACGCCTGCTGTGGTAGGCGAAGGCGGGTTGAGCGGACGACTTGCCCAGGCGCTGGGCTACCTGAAGGCTATGTGGGGTGCTGGAGTGGGATTCAGCGTTCGATGGGATGGCCCGACAAACGACAGAGACGACGTTATGAATGATGCAGGCGGCATGCTAGGCCCAGGTGAGAATAGCGAGTGAAGCAAGTGAGAAGAGTACCTTGGGTGCAAGTGGGTGGAGCGCCATGGTAGAAGAGCTCACGATGTCACCCGCCCGCCGCGGTACCGCGTGCCCAAGCTCTGCGCTAGCGGGAACTAACTCGGCTCGGAAAGCGCTGCTCACGTGATGTACAGTTGCATTGTTTCTGGTGGCATTGAGATTGTGTGCAAGTCAATGTCAGATCTAAGGGCACTTTGAAACCCATCCAGACGGTCAGCTCGCTCTTGTCTTCGGCCTCCGTGTTACTGCAGTGGCAGAACGTGTAGAGTCTTCACCCGCATTGCCTAACTGTTGCACTCATGGCGAGACGGACCATGTGGATATCTCCACCTACATTCACGCGTCCTGCAGAATGCACAGTCCAATCATAGTGAGAGAGCCGTCTTGCTCGGCGAAACTGGCTCGTTTCAACGCAGACACCACTCCATGACCACATGTGTTGGTACAGGCTACCCAAAGCGGAGGGGCGCCAGGTGTCGCGCCAAGACAGGAGACTACGACCGGGGCCGCCCACGCTAGCGAGCCCCTTTGCATTGCGCCGGGAGCTGTTGCCAACGTCCCCAAATTTCCTCGACGACCACACCGCACCATCACCACAGCCCGCCGCCTCACCACCCGCCCCGTCACCAACACGCCGGCTGCCACACAGGCACGCATCTCCGCAACTACGTACCACGCTCAACGCTCAAACTCCAAGATGTCTTCTGTACGACCATCCCCGACACCACCTGTCCCTGAGGCACACGAGGCCATTGCTTCGCCCGCCGCGCCTGCTCCAGCCCATTGAGACTTCCGCTGACCCCCGACAGACGCTTAAGACGCGCAGAAAGAAGAATGTCAAGAAAGGTATCCAGTTCTGCCTGATGGTCTGCGGCGCCTCGGGCACCGGCCGGACAACCTTCGTCAACACCCTCTGCGGCAAGAAGGTTCTCGAGCACAAGGAGTCCGACGACCCAACAGTGGCACATGTCGAGGAAGGCGTCAAGATCCAGCCCATCACCGTCGGTATGTCCGCCGCCTCACTCCTCCATTGTTATCGCGCGCAGCTGGGCTGACTAGAATGTAGAGCTCGACGAAGAGGGCACCCGCATCTCGCTCACCATCGTCGACACGCCCGGATTCGGCGACCAGATCGATAATGAGGCAAGGTAGGTAGTGGCAATAGGTTTACCAAAGGCATGGCTAACAACGCCCCAGCTTCCAGGAGATTGTCGGATACCTCGAGCGCCAGTATGACGGCATCTTGGCTGAGGAATCGCGTATCAAGCGTAACCCCCGTTTCCGAGATGACCGCGTACACGTCCTGCTATACTTCATCACACCGACCGGCCACGGGTCAGTTAGCCTTCTCTTTTCAAAGACCGTCTGCTTACCATTCACAGTCTTCGCGAACTCGACATCGAACTGATGAAGCGCCTCTCGCCTCGCTGCAATGTCATTCCGGTCATTGGCAAAGCCGACTCACTGACCCCTGCTGAGCTTGCTGAGTCAAAGAAACTCGTCATGGAGGACATTGAGCACTACAGGATTCCAGTCTACAACTTCCCCTACGACATCGAGGAGGACGACGAGGACACCGTCGAGGAGAATGCCGAGCTGAGGGGCCTCATGCCCTTTGCCATTGTTGGTTCTGAGGACATCGTTGAAGTTAATGGTCGACGAGTCCGCGCCAGGCAATACCCGTGGGGCATAGTCGAGGTGGACAACCCTCGGCACTCCGACTTCCTGGCAGTGCGTAGTGCACTTCTCCACAGCCATTTGGCCGACCTCAAGGAAATCACGCACGACTTCCTCTACGAGAACTACCGTACCGAGAAACTTAGCAAGTCTGTCGAAGGTGGTGCTGCTGCGTATGTTGCTTGGCAATCCTTTGCATTCCGCTTTGCTAACGTGTCTTCTAGTGACTCGTCAATGAACCCAGAGGACCTCGCCAGCCAATCGGTCCGCTTGAAGGAAGAGCAGTTGCGACGTGAAGAGGAGAAGTTGCGTGAGATTGAGGTCAAGGTTCAGCGAGAGATCAACGAGAAGCGGCAAGAACTGTTGGCTCGTGAGAGTCAGCTGAAAGAGATCGAGGCCCGCATGCACCGGGAACAAAGCGGCCAGATCGACACCGACACCGAAGCCGCATAAGCGATGCTGCCAGTTACCTGCATTGACTGGGCTACACCACGCTAGTCGGGCGTTCGAGGATAGCGCGGTTGCGTCCTAAAATCAGGAGCGAGCACCTTGGCCCTACAGTAGCAACAAGTGTTGGCGAACTCGGTGTTTCCAATCGTTGAAAGGCCAGGCGATATTGTGGTTCTTTTTCTTAGCGGGCCATCTTTCCACCAAACAGGGGACAGCGACTTAGATGGTGTCTGTGGCTCCATCGTCTTGACATCACACTGCTTCTCGTATGTCTTTTATCACTTCAATACTTATTCCCCGCCTTTGGTCTTCCCAGGAAGTAGTAATCTAGTTCTAATATTACCCCGGTGGTTCCAATTGACTTTGTGGTTGATTGCCAAAGGTGAACTCTGGATTTAACTTCGGTTACTGCGCCTAGCGAAGATGTATGTGATGAAAGTCCGCCTGCTTCAAGGTTGACGTGATGTTGACGACCAGGTGCTCCTGCCTGATCAAAACCCGACACCAGTTGTCCCTTCCCGAAATGGCATCAACACAGCAACATCACCCTCTGGGGCGCCACGTCAGCACCCTTGAATCTTTTCTTCATGCACGTGCTTGTTCTAATGCATCCGGCCCATCGCAAATGCCCCTTGTCGACCTCGCAGATGCCCCTGCTGGTCCAGCCTCGTGGCAAATTCCCTGTACAGACGCATCCTTCTATGACTGGAGGGAATCCGCGGTCCACACTACCTACGTTATCTAACACGGGAAAAGTGTCGCCTCTCGAGGAGAAGCGGAGAACGACAAGAACGATACTGTTGGAAAACACAGCTACATTCGTTCATCACCCGGCAAGGGCGACCAAAGTCGAGCAAACGCAACATGCTTCGCTTCGTGCTTCAGTCAAGCGACATCCGCAAGACGGCGACCACTAGCATGCTTTGAGGTGGTCGTTATCACAAACGCCTGCTAAGCAACCATCCAGCATCAGAAAGCCTCACTGCGTGTTGTCACTATGCAGCCCCGGGTACAGTAGACGAGGCCATCCCAAAGGTTATGATAACGGGCTACATCATGGCTCGAATTGGCTCCTGCGCTTGTTTGCTGCTGCCCAACGTGCGGAGTCCATATCAGACATGTTGGCAGATGTATCCTGCCCACCATGACATCATGCGTCAGACGCTCGTCTTTGCAACGAAAACAACAGCTCCACCGAGTAGGATTCTGAATCCTTCGCATCTTAGCTCGAGATATTCTGGCTCCCGCGGTTGCCAGATACCGAGCAAGGATGGAAGCCCGGAAAGCCACCAGCTGCAGTCAGCTCAAGGAGGGTGCCAGAAGCACTTACCTGCATCAAGTTTCCCGCATCGGTGGTGTTCCGCATGAGTGGACGATGGCACGCCGTGACCGCTATTTCATCTTCTTCCGGGCAGTAATTCGACAGCTTGTTCTTCCAGTCAGTGCTTCACAGCCTCCAGCGACCTGGTCGATGAAGCGTAATTCTCCCCGAGATTGGCATGGGCTTCACGGCACATGGCGCGAGCAGAAAACTATCAGGAAGAATCGCATGGCTATGGCGGCTGTCTGAAAATGCGAGATCGCAATGGCGCGCTCAACTCCAGTGTCGCATCCTGAACTGGATGGTACACCGACCAAACGAATGTGATGCGTTTTGCTCCAGACGGAGCCGGCGTAAGATGCGGACAGTCTTCAAGCGGCCGATGTCTGCACTAAGTACACAGTACAGAGACTCGAGACCCCATGTTGGAACTTGGTTTAGTGAAGCGCAGCGAGCCATCCTCCACAACAAGACACAGCATTCGTCTTGCCGGTTCGTAGATGGCCCCAGATTTGAGAACTTCACTCTGACCGTCCCATTCCGATGAGGTCATGTACTCCATGTACGACCCTGGATCTGTTCAGGCTGCGCGCACATGGCCAGACTGCAGGATCAACATCATCGACGCAGCCAAGTCTTCAATGTGCCGACATGGTGTCGACGCACCGCTGACCGATCAGGCTGTCTGCAACACAATCAAGCCTGTCCAGTGTGTGATTGAGAATGAAATTTTCCGATCATCGACCGCATAAAGACCGCACGCTCTCGGTCCGCAAGGTTGGAGTGTATGCAGTGTCGGCATGCCGACCATGGTGTTGGAGCCCGTCCGATTGGCAAATGCAAAGCATTCCAAACCCTATCTCTTTCGCTACATGCTCTCATCGCGATACGCGGGCCACCGTGTACGTTCAATGCGACGTTACTTGCCACAATGTTGTCGCCGTAGGTGTACGAGTCGCAGGTGTTGCTCGACTGTGCATCCTGCACAGCAAATGCACGACGCATGCATGGTGGACGCAGTGCGGAGACGACAACGAGGAGACAGTACCTGATGCAGTACTATTCTCAACAATAAAGTCGGTAGGTGATGACACAGCAAGTGGGCGGCAGCGGCGGCGGCGAGAAGTCTGTTGTGCAACGGCAAGATCACATCATGGATGTATAGAGTGCGTCGTAACGACGGACAACGGCGCATCGAGCCTGTCATCATTAAGCACCCAACCGAGGTTTTGGAGGAGTCGAATGGACGAACCCAGGTTCGCCAATCGACCAGGCATCTGAGTCCTTTAGCTGCGTTATCACTTGTTGCATGGTGCGCAAGCGACCCCGCCTCGTCTTCAACGGTTCCACACCACCTGCCCTGATCCGGTCGTGATGGAGCGACATGGTCAAGCGCGCACTGCGCGGCTACCTCGAAGCGCACGTTGAGGTGAGTGGCTGATGTCGTCTAACCCGCATGAGATCAAATATGGGGACAACCCTGGTCGATGTTTGAGCTAACAACGGGGTATCTTTGGTGCTGTGCAGAACAGTGGAACTCAGTCATGTATTTGCGCAGGCGATGCGGGGACTACAGAGCCTAGATTTGCATCGTGCCCACTTGGACTGTGCAGCTCCTGCATCGCCGGCGAAGAATACTCGGCGAATGGCATGTGGCTTTGACCTCGACCGTTGCGAAGTGTAACAGAAGCCACGGTCCCTTTCGCCACTGCAGACTTCTGCGGGCTCTCAGGAACAACAAGACTAGGTATGCGCTCGGATGGGGAAGACAGAGCCTCTTGCTAGTTTATTCGCAGTAGCCCACGATGCCCATGTCGAATCAGGCGACCGATGCAAATGCGTTGACGCCATGACATGCAGGCGGAGGCCCACCGAAGTGGTTCGGGACTGCCAGGTGATGCAGGTTGTCTCACAAGGCATCCGCCTCCACAGTCAGTCCACACGTCAGCCATGGACATTCAGGGTTTACGCTGCCTCGGTGGGCCGATAAGCACTCACCGGAGAGCTGAAGTTGCGTTTCGTTGAGCTGGATGAGCCGCAAATCCCACGCCACATCTGCACTCCATGCGCGGGAACCGCTTGCAGCGCGAACGCATAATTGGCGACGAAGCACGCTGTGGGCCAGGGTTGTTCATTGACGACAAACCACCTTGCCTGTTCCGAACGCACATTACTCAGGCCTCGTTCGGAACGACCACTGAATTTCTACATTCCACTGGTCTGATTGGAGACATCCTCAGACACACTACACCTACAGCAGTGTGCAGCAGAAGCAGGCTTTTCGCTGTCTCTGGTGGTCCGTTTTGGGATGGAGGGTACAGTGTCGACTGAAGCGTTCGCACAGACGAGACTAGCCTCGCCAATCGGAGTCCAGATCGCCCCGGGGAAGTGAATGTATCCCTGTGCGCTAAATAAGCCACTCACCACTTACCGAGTCCAAAACGCAATTCAGACTCAGTCTGAGTTCACTACCGGATGTCGCAGACGTTCCCCGGGGATGATCCTCATTAGCTGCTATCTGAAATTGCTTACTTGAGTACCGCATTTAGATCGTCTCGTTCATCTTGCACGCGACTGCGGCGGCAGAGCTAGTAAAATGTACCTTCTGACAGCTCGTCATCACATTGTTGCCTTTGTGCGGCCATGGCGGTGCCACATTGGCCTTCACCGGGCGCTGTTATGTCCGGTGTCCTCTCATTAGTGGGTACCTCCAGTTGCACAACGCATTCCTTCTTACCATATCATTGGAGAAGTTACACAGCTACTTCGTTTCCGCCATCACGGTGAACAGCACATTTTGCACCATACAGTTGCGACGGCGTGTACCGCTGCTCATTTATACTGCATTGAGGATACCGTTTAACTCGTCGGCGTGTCTTTCTGCAGCAGTTCTCTTACTTGCCTACTTCTTGGACCACTTCCGCGGCATCAGAGGTCCGACACACCTACTCATCTCGTACCCAAATCACAGTCGAACCAATCTACCAAAGTCAAGTATGGACAGACCACAGGAAAACATACCACCAGTCAGTCCTTTGATCAATTCTAAGGTACACCTCTTACTGACTTACTGTACTAGGCTGCGAACGTCCTTGGTGTAAGCCAACCACAATCTCCCAACCCGACGAGAGCGCTAACTTGATTTCCGCGATAGACCATAGGAACTGGTAAGTTTGTTGGGTCTCACAAGGTATATATTTGCTAACGGCAGCACAGTGTAAGCATCGTCATTCAGTTGGGAAACGCAGAACACTAACATACTCTTTCGCAAAGCTGTTGGTGTGTTCAGGTGAGCCATCGTTCCATCATGGACATGCAGGTGAATACTAACAATCATAGATAATACCACAGTAAGCATGAACAAATGATCCCTGAAGCAAGAGCTTACGAGGAAAGGATATGGCACAACTATCGCAGGAAGAACACAGACGGCCTGCCGGGCACGATGCTGATCTTATGGTCGATATGTAAACCCTTCTATTCTCTGAGCCTGAACGCAACTGATGATTACAGGCGGCGTCCCATTCGGTGTATACGCCATTGTCCAAGTAAGCACGATCTGAAGATAGGACCACAGCCGTTCTAAAAGCAGTCAGAACTTCAATTTTGCGCTCAAATTCCAACCCCAAGCATTTGCAAGCCTCACACTCATCGCCTGGGGGCAAACGCTATACTATCACAAGTCAGTGACTTCTCACTGAGGATCGCACGCTGAGCTAACAAGCGGCAGCAAATGGCGAGCCTGGACAGCAACGATTGCCACAATCGCCCTTGCAGCCAGCTTCGCACTGATGGAGATGATCCTGATCCTGACGCTGCGAGGGCCCTACAGCAGAGGCGTTCAATGGCCGATGATGCTCATGGCAATTTCTGCCTCAGTCATCCAAGTCATCGGACTCATCCCTCCCTACTTCGAGCTTGCAAAGCGCAACGGCAGGGTCATTGGCATTGACTTCTACTTCCTCACAATCGACTACGCCGGCGCATTCTTTTCACTCATGGCTGTCGTTGCGCAGCAGTGGTTCGATGCCCTGGGCGCTAGCTTGTACATTGCCTGCATGGTGCTGGAGACGGGCATCTTCGCTTCTCAGGCTGTGTGGCTGTGGCGTGTCAGACATGTGCGACGGGAGGCAAAGAAGGCTGGCATGTCGTACGACGCTTACATCAACAAGCATCCCTCGAAGAAGCTTCCGCGGTCCGAGTCGTCGGAGACGATTGTTGATGTCGAAGCTTGCCACGACGAGAAGCAGTCGGACGCACACAGGCATGAAACCAGCGAAGATCGAAGCAGACACGAAAATGACCGTTCAGAGTCCGCGAAGTCGACAGACGAAAATCTCAGCGGATCGCCTCCATTCCTACAGACACTACCAACCGCAATCGTCAAGCAATGAATATACCACTTCGACAGACGTTCCCAAAACATCTCAGTCGACCTTGCTTAGTTAGGTCGATGCATCTTGCCCCACCATGACGGCACGGTAACATACTTTCTTTACTCTCTTGCTGTTCTACCTTCTCAGGCAAAAGCGATTTGAATCAAGTGCTATCTTGGGAGGCCATTTGATTTCTGGGCATCAAAAGCAGTGCGCTCTGTCCTCCCTTTTGTACGATTATGGAATCTCCAATTTTCCTTGTGGCAAGAGAAGCCAGTGAAAAGTGTGGGTTTTCGACTATTTGATTGGCACGAATGCGGACTTCAGGAAATGCTTACTTCAAACGATTCAATTGGTGTGACCGTTCAGAGCATTTCAGTTGCAGATGCTCGTAGTGACGTTCATAGTGATGGTCTGAAACCGTCACATGTCTTAGTTTTTACGTAAGGACGATGGAGAATAGAAAGGCCATCAAATCCTGAGTGCGCACAAGGTGAGTGTATGTCATACAGAGTACCTTCAATTCCGATATGAACAAGATCAATGCGTCGTCCAGCTCTAACACACCATTCTAGTCTAACCAATCTATACCATCATGGATCTTTATTATGTACTCCCTCATAGCCTAGATTCTCCCATCTTACTACCATGCAGTCAATCCCTAACCACCAAATTCCTCCTCAACCCCTCCAACTCCTCCTCGCTCAACCCACACTTCTCCCGCATATACTTCTCACTCCCGCCAAACTCGCTATCTACCATCTCCAACGTTCTCAACATACTCTCCTTGCGCGCCGACACCATCCTCAACGCCGCCCGCCTCCCCACCTCCATCATCTCGGGCGAAATCTCAAACGCCTCCCCACTCCCATCGTCCGCCACCAACCTTGCCAATTCCTCGCGTGACAACCTCTCCCCCTTCGCCCTCGCAGCCACATAATTCCTAAACGCCGGCCCCGCCAACAATCTCTCCACAATCTCCTCTCTCACACCCGCCAGCCCCATCTCCGTCCTGTGATACTCGTCCGCAATATCCCCCCTCGGCACGCCCAGGAAGTCAAACAAGATGCCAAAAAACACCCCCGTGCGATCCTTGCCCGCCGAACAATGCACCAGCGCCGCCTCTCCCCCCCGCGCCTCCGCCGCCAGGAACCTGAAGATGCGCGCGTACGCGCCCGGCCCCGCGTGCAGGATATCGCGATACGCCTCGACAAACCCGGCGTCAGACTCGTCCATGTACTTGACGTACCGCGCCGCAATGCCCGCGGGACTGTAGTCTGCGTCGTGGAACACGGGCACCCACGTGCGTTGGAGGCCCGCGGCGGACATGGCGCTGGCCCAGGCGGGGGTTTGCTCGGTCGGCCAGGTTTTGGCGACTTCGGGCTGGGAGCGCAGGTCGAAGACGTGCGCGATGCCCAGGCTGCGTAGGGCAAGCCAGTCGGGCTGGGTTAGGCTGGTGACGTCGGCGCTGCGGAAGAGGAGGCCGGGGCGGAGGGGGCCGGAGGGGGTGGTGAGGGGGTGGAGGGCGGCGTCGCGGAGGTTGGAGATGTTGGGGATGGTGTAGAAGGGGGGGTGGGGGAGGGATGGGGTGGACATTTTTGCTGGTGGGTGGTAGGGTGTTGTTTGTGGTGGGTGGATGTTGTGGTAGTCGCAGTTGTGTGGTTGATATGTGGGTTATTTTCCAATATGGCAACAAGAGTGTTTCTTCGGTCGGCGTTTATACTGCAGAAGTGCAATCTGAGGTGTGATGAATGGAGCGGTCACTCTTTGAGTGGTTTTTTTTGGAACGCCTGGAGTGGAGTTTGTTTAATATTGAAGCACGGAGTCCAGACGACGCCGTGAAAGTTGAACGGGCCTCGAAAGCGGTTGCTTCCCAAGGTGATAGCAGCTGGAGGGGTTTGCTGGATTGTGTCGATGTGAAAGCACCCCCTCGTATGTGACTGCAAATCCGTCGTAAATTCTCTTGAAGCCAAACGTGACTATTGAAGCAACCGAGTGACGCAGAAACCGACTCGACAAATCGCACAACCAATTCAACTCAGACTCGTGTGGTAAGAGGCAGCGAAGCTAGATGTACAACAACGAAGTACCATGTGTTTGCTAGCAGGGTACCCCCAAATCAGAGACGACAAATGCGCACACTAAGCACAAACACGCTGTGAATGATACATCAAGCAAATGGTACAAACAGATGTAGAAGGACACAGAGGGGCCCGAGGTCGCATTTCGGCCGCCCCGCCATTCGACAACGCACAAGCCGAGGTGCCGAAACAGGAAAGCACTAAGTTGGATTAGATGGCGAACGAACGACATTCGAATGCCAACATCCATCTCGAGACTCGAATACCCTCTAAAATTGCCCTTGGGCGAGACTGTAGCATGAGCTCGCCTTTCAACCGCTGGCAGTTACACTTTGCAGTCGTCATTTGGTGTTACAACGGCCATTGTCCGTTCTCGTGGGTACGAACATCAACATTGACCATTATGACATGCACAGTCTCACCACCACGTATCCACGACTTTTAAATCTAGAAACTTCCGGATCTGCGCTCATTTGAAAAAGTCTTTTCTCCTGCACATGTGAATCAGAGATCATTCAAGTCTCCTTGGACATTACATTCTAGAATCTCGAACCGCCGGTCCTTACTACTAACTTGTGTCCGCAGCGCTTGCAAATCCCACCGCATCTCTCGAAAGCACGCGATCGAAAACAAGGACCGAGACCATCCAAGTGGACATACTGATCCCTAAGAACAACGCACAATCCGTCCGTCCTACATTTCCTTTCCCATTTCCCCCCTCTCTAATCTCATCGCACCCAACCCCTCCCATCCCCCACCCCCCATCCCCCATCCCACCAAACCCAAATACACCCCCAAACAACCCACCCCCAACGCCTCCACGCCTCCATGCTCCTCCCGATACTGCCATTCCCAGCACCCACGCACAGCACCGCACCCGTCCTTGCGCACCCAGTTGCTCGAAATCAACGTGGACATATCATATCACATCACACCCTGCAGCAAAAGCCCCCCCAACCACTCGGCCAAACCCACCAACATCCCACCAAACAACGTCCAGGCCGAAAAGGGCACATGCCCACGACCACAGTAGGTAAACATTAACTATTTTATCTCCTCGCCTTCACGCCGCGCCGCGCGGCTATGCAGCTTGGTGCCGTTCCGTTTCGCAGCTCCGATTCCTACGTGCGTGCGTGGGTGCGTGCGTGGGTGCGTGCGGGACGAAGAAGGCGGATGGCCGCATCTGCGCTGACATCCCGTGGGCAAAGGACGCCGAAGACGACACAAAGACGAAGACGACGAGAAAGCTGGGCAAGAAGGGAGATGACGACCGCGCGCACTACTATCCCATCCGATCCCGTCCTATTTATGCCTGGTGGGGATATCAGATGTGTCACTGTGTCCATATGTCAACGCTGCGCGGACGAGGCGGCGTGCAAGGCCCGAAATACCTTTACTGAGCCAATTTCGCGCCTCCTAGATCTCCGTTCGTATATACCATACCCTATCACAAGGCCCATTTCCATCCATACTCTCCATGCCTTCCTCCAGACTGCCATGGCCACATGTTCGCGAGTTTTCCATTCGTCCGTCCCCCCTACACCACCATCACTTGTACCAAAAACCAGCACATTGCATCTTCACCATATGATATCACATATTGATTCAGATTCAGATTCAGATATCAGTCTATGCCTCCGACTCTGTCTTTTGTTACACAGTCCGCACATGTACATTCCCACGCCCTTCATCTTCGCAGCCTTACATCCCTCCTAAGAAAATACAGACTAGTTCTGAAGAACCTCACGTGTACCGCCAACAGGCTCCAAAGAGTCCATAGTCCGAAAAACGCCAGAATGAAGGCCCGATTGTGGCTCTTCGCGAAAACACGCCATCGACACAAGCGTACAAGCGAGGAAACGGGACGAAAGAAGAGAGGAAGTTGGAAGTTTCGGGCGGCGAAAAGGTAAACACACGGCGTAAGATTAAGTATGGAAAAAAAGGGGGCAGACCAGAGTAGTCCAGGGTATCGAGCGGAAGATGGTAGCAAGCTAGCTTAGATGCGCTCGCCAGTCACACTTCCACAAAAGGGGCAGCGGCTTCTACGCTCCACAAGAGGATCAGACACGTCGAGAAGGGACGAACATCGAGGGTCCAAGGTGATGGATCGCATCCGTCACGATTGGTCTCGCCAGACCAGAGAATACAACTGACAGAAAAGGAGAGTCGTGGACGGGGTCATTAAGCGCGCAGAGATCCAGTCTCTTATAGCAAGATGAGGTAGTTGCTCGGCGCAATGCCCGTTTCGCCGTTTGGTTTCTTGGCCTGCCACCACCGCCCGCTGACGTCGGAGACTTCGAGGATGTCGTGCTTTTGGAAGCTGATCTCGTTTGCGTCGTCGGGGTTGGCCTCGTAGCTGTAGATGGCCTTCGCTCGGTACGGGTACTCGAGGGAGGCGTCTTGTTGCGGCTCGTCGTTGGTGGGCGTTGCTGTGTTGTTCATGCCGCCGAATTGTGGGGCAGACGAGTTGCGCGCCTGTGCACCTGCTGGGCCGCCTGGGTAGCCGGACACGGGCGACGATGTCTCGAAGCCGTTCAGTTGTGCGGACGTGTACATCTGCGGGGCCTGGTTGTTGACCTGAGTCTCGGGGCGGTTGACGTAGCCGTTGGAGATGGGTCGTGACGAGCGTGAGCCCGGGTGCTCCTTGTGCAGAGCATACGAGTCGACGAAGGCGCGATGGCTAGCTTGCGGCTGGGATCCGTAGTAGAAGATCCA
>TARA_R110002003_G_scaffold141_32_pt1 | contig 42240 bp, 36 predicted proteins | sample TARA_R110002003 | Tara Oceans TARA_R110002003 (sample SAMEA4396441) | marine metagenome | biome: Westerlies Biome; feature: [SRF] surface water layer (ENVO:00010504); material: water (ENVO:00002006), including particulate matter (ENVO:01000060) such as... | depth 5 m | reverse complement strand
TTGTAATGGAGGTGACCTGGACGTTTAAATTGAGGTGGTGCACCAGCCGATAGAACACGTTAAGTGTCATCCGCGAAAATATTGTTATCGAGTCAGCTTGCAGGTGTCCACGTCTGTCTAAAACTACGCTGCTCGTGCTGCAGACTTGTAGCTTCGGCGTAGCCACAATTATTTTGTGAGGCAGCGCGATGGCTGGGGTTCCCCGCACTTCCGCAGGGGGGGCACTTTCTATGCTGGCTTGATATGTCCAGCATCCACAACACCACCAGCAACCTCACCATTCACGTCGCTGTCAAAATGCTGCGTCCGGAACGATGCGCTCGGCAAGCTCATCCACAATGCGGAGATCGGCATGGAGCCGCGATCTTGTGAGCCCTAAGGCTCGGCAGTCTTGGGTATGACGACCTTGCCATGGCCCTAGCTCGTGCGGAAGTCAGCGGGCTTGACAGTGAGGTGATACAGGCTCGCTCTTTTATCGAAAACAAAGGCGACGATTTCTTGGCCAATGTACAGTACGTATGTGGCTATGGCGTGCTGTTCAGGCCTTACAGACCTCCGTTTGTGTCGCCGGGTTCGCTATCCTAAGATCGCCGAATCACGCGAGCTGACACTCCGCATAGATTGTACGTGCAGCTTGCGGCGAGTTCATTGCGGACTCAAGGTGCGAGTGCTTCCTGAACGGTGGCAGTGCAGAATGCAATTGGCTTCGGTATGGCACAGATTACTGTATCCACGCATGCATCATCATCCAAGACCAGTCGGTAAGGTTTGGAAGGACATACCCTGTTTTGCTGGAGTACTGCCACACGGGCATCATGGGCCGCGTTGCTTGCAAGGTTGGTCTTGGCTTCTTACGAGACTACTTTCTTACGCTCATTGGCATGGACGGGCTCTGCATAAAAGGTTCGGCTCGGACTCGTTTAGGTGTTGTCCTTCGGCTCGCACCGCTTCGAGGATCGTTTCGAGCTTCTACAACCTCGTTCTTTCGAGTGCGTAGGTTCTTCCTCTTACAGTTAAACTGCGGAATACAACATACGCCACATCAGCTACGCCAAGATGCGTTGTACATCCGCCGGACAGGCATCCCTACTCGCGTTGCTCTCTCTGTCTTTCCTCATCAACACTACGCTGGCATGGCCCACATATAATCTTCACAACTCACACTTAGCAAAACGGCAATCCTCGGATAATCCTCCCTCTGGTGGGGAGGAATCCGATCCCGTGTTTAACGAGGAGTATGACTTCATTGTCGCTGGTGGTAAGTCTGTTGTTCTGTGATTTCTTTTGACCGCGACAGATGTGGTCAAGAAATGATATCTCATTGAGTGCATCTATTCAAGCTAATTGATAATAGGCGGAACAGCTGGATTGGTTCTGGCGAACCGCCTCACAGAGTCTGGACGATTCTCTGTGTTGGTCTTGGAGGCCGGGCCAAATCCTGAACAGGTCCTTGCATACGAGTCTCCTGGTGGCAACCAATTCATCAAGGGTAGAAAATCTCCGCGGTCATTAGAAGGTGGCAATACTGATTGTCGAGCAGGGAGCGTAATCGACTGGGGTCTTTTGACAACGCCACAGGAACATCTGAACAATCGCACCCTTCAGTATCTCCGTGAGTTTATACGCGACTCACTCAGGTGCAAAGGTTAATGGCAACCAGGTGGACGAACACTCGGGGGCTCCAGTACAACCAACGGTCTTTACTATGCACGTGGTTCGGCTAGCGTTTATGATCATTGGGCGGCAAAGGGCAATCCCGGATGGGGATGGCGCGATGTTTATCACCTATTCGTCAAGAGCACCAAGTTCAATCCGCCATCTGAGACTGAAGAACTTTCAGCCTTTAGCCAGGACTACAAGACGTGGTCACCTAGCGCGTACGGCAGCGGTCCGCTCGAGCTTACCTTTCAGGGATACGTCCCGCCATCGACCGATGCATTCATTGTCGCAGCCGCGGGGGCGGCAAACATTCCAATAGTCGAAGATCTAAATACCGGTTTGGGCGTGGGCATCAAACATGGTACTGCGACTTTAAACAGCAGGCTCAGGCGAAGCTCGAGCTACGACAGCTTTTACCAGCAGGCGCGAAACCGCACAAATCTGAGGGTTTTGCATGATGCACCAGTGACTGGTATTGTCATGAGCGAACCATCTGCCAATGGTACTTTGCCACGCGCTATCGGTGTTAGCTACATCAACCAGAGGACCGGCTTTGTTAGCCAGGCAGGAGCACGGAACGAAGTGATTGTTAGTATGGGCGCATTTCACTCACCTCAGCTACTCATGGTTTCGGTAAGTCATCAAATATCATCCCGGATATCCTCGGGCAACGAAGCTGACGCATGATAGGGTGTTGGTCCAGAGAAAGAACTCAAGAGAGTCGGCCAGGAACTAGGGCCTCGAGTCTCGAGCACGCGTTCCTTGACACTTTCGAAGAATCTCCAAATATCGAGCCGACGCCCTCAAACATTACGAATTCTGGTTAGAGGGATGTCAGAACCCCGATCTTTCTTTAACGGCTCCTTACAACCCATCATGAGGGGGAAAGCCACCACAAAGACGCGCTCTTACTCATGTTGCATGAAGTAAGCACATTTGCTGAGGACATAGCAAATCATGCCTCGGTCGCTTCCATATCGCTGCTGTCGAATACTCGACGGCGCTTGGAAACATTACCTCCATCCGAGCCGCTGAGCGACAGCGATGCGAAGCTATCATATAGCGACGGAGTTTTCTTCGGTGATTGTGTTGATGTGATGGGTTCGTCCAGATTCGGCCACGTACCAGCGGTAGCTCCTAGTGTACGACGCAGACGGGCCTTGCGGTGCTTGAGCTTACGATCGCGACGGTTCTGGATGCTACGATCCCACAGCGAGAACTTCTTGTATGTGTGCTCATCTGCAATGAGCAAAGCTACCTCGACATCCATATTTTTGCCCATATCGCCGAATGCATACGTACCGACAGCCGCGCAGACCTTGTGTGGACTAAACGAGACATCGTTTACCACCAACACGCCTTGAATACTGGAGGCAACTGCACGAAGCCAATTCTCACGTAGGAAGTCTGGCGGGAAGATTGCGCTATTCTGCACCATCGTCCATAACCGCAAGACCATGGATGCGAATTCTTTGGCTTTCGATGCGAACTCGAGAAACATTTTCTCGAACGTCAGCATGAAGTTAGCGATGGCAGCGCGAGCGTCAAGATCTACCAATAGCTCTGTCACTTCCGGCACAAGCTTACGAACTCCATGGACGCTAACGTTGAAACACGTAGCCATGTATGCAAGATCGCCTGGCTTGTTCTTGTGTGCCCGAACGGCCGCGATGTACAGGCATGCAACAGCCAATTCGTCATATGACGCTTCAACCCACAGATGCTGGCGATGTACGCACTTCGCGAAAGCCTCGCACGAATCCACACGTATCTCGCATGGCCAGTCCATCTTACCAGCGGTGTCCGGCATCATCTCGGCTATGAGATGCGTTAGCCGACGCTGCTCCATGAGCCGCACGGTGGCTATATCCTCCCATGAGAAAGGCATGAAAACCCATTTATCTGGCAAAACATAGACGACGTCACATTGTCGAGCGCGCTCAATGAACGGCATGTGCGACTGACCCACCTCTGGGAAGCGTGGCAGAATCAGTTCGGCAATGTGCGAGGATTGGCCTTTGACACGACCTGATTTGATCATCTTCCAGCGCTCACATAGTGTGCACATGAACGGAGCAAAGTTGGCAATGGGTGCCTTGCATGTGCTGCCGCACACCGTTGGCTGATGCGTGTGCACCACGTGACCGCATACCAGTCGGTGCAGGCGGGAGCAGCCCTCAACGCAGTACTCGGTGTCGTCGGTTTTGCTGACACATAGTGTTCGCTTTGGAACAATCCGATGTTTGTGAGCGAGCAGCTTCTCGTACTCGTGGACCGCGCGGAGGCGATGGCGGCAGTCTTCGAGGAACTCTTGCATGGAGGCGTTCAAGCTCGTGTTTGAGAAATCCATGGTTGTGGTTTGTGTGCTTGGGAAGATTGTGCTCTTTCCGGAACGACGATCATTTTATGATCACTGTGGACAGAATGAGGCCGGCGAAAGGTGATGGTGAACACAGCTAACATTGTGTAGGCACCATCTGACACTGGTAGGGTCGCTGCGGGACAACACAAACCTACGGCATTTACCTGACGCAAACCAATGACAAGGCGTATTTGCTATTCTTTTTGTCGTTGGGCAAGCAGATTGCTCCGACCGTATATATTCCCGCCACGGTTACAACCCTCCCGAGTTCATCCTCAACTCTGTGATTCTGTCATGTCACATCACACGACATTTGCTGGAAGACCCCGCGCCTCTTCAGTATTCTTACTCGTATTTCACTCTTATCACTTTCAAGAACTATACGCCATGACGATCGGTCATAGCAACGGTCACACAAAGGCAGAGTGATTTGTGAAGCCCTTGAGGCTCACTTCCTGCTCCACCAGCTCTGAACGATCGCCTTCTGCGCTCCCGCTTTCGATGGAGTGAATGACATTCTATAATCATAATCGCTACACTTTATATATTTCCGGCCATTTTGTTTCCGCAATTTCACAACCTCTAATCCATAGTCAAAGCTACGCAACATGCTCAACCTTTTCAGACCCGAATCAACCCCGAGCGACTCAATCATGACCAAGCATCCATTGCGCGCGAGGGACTTGCTCGACGAGTGGCACAAAAGCACTCATTACAATCGTTCCAGCCAAATTTCTGCCACACTTCGTATTCAGAGTATGGCTGATACTTTCCTGCAGCAGGACATGGTCCCACTATATGATTTGGATGTCTACAAGAAGTACTATAGTATCTTCCAAATCGTTGACGACGACGAACTTCATCACGGAGAACAAGAGAACCGGTTCTGCCATAACGGCCACTCGAAGTGTCACAAACTAAGCTGTGGCCATTATGTATACTCTGAGAAGCAAGCACAGCCCTGCGGCATGACCTGCAATCTGTCCAATGCGAACAAGAAGCCATTTTTCTGCCTTCTCTGCGTCCGCGAGATCTTAGACAACCAACAAGAGCGGCTTTCAAGGCGCTGGCACGACGTTCTTCTTCCAAACTTTGTACACCCCTCAACGGAGACCGCGTGCTGGGCAGAACAAGCCAACTCGATGCGCGAGGTCGAGCCAGCATATGTTGATCCCCACGGTTATGTCCTGCTGCCGCGCATCCACTGTACCATCGCCATGGTGCGAGCGCACGAGCTCCGAATAGAAAGTGAAGGCAAGCAAGCCCACACTACCACACTCGCACCAATCGAAGCAAAGGTTGCAAACGTCAGTACGATAGCAATCGAGTACTTCGAACACTTCCTAGCGTACCACGACTTCCTCGATCACGCCGACATGCGCATCCTAGTCAGCATCGCCACGATACTAATCATGCGCCAGCAACTAGAGCCTCTGCCTCACCACGCGGTGCTGACGAACTTCAACGCGCCACCTTGCGCGAATTTCGAGGAGCTTGTTGAAATCGCCGTGCGGAAGATCAACTATTGGGCCAGTGGACTCGTCATCCGCGACGTCTTGCCTCGACTGCCACCCGCTGTGCGAGGTGACGCCGCGGCCGTGGTTGCTGCCGATCTGGCCTCGCGGACCTGGCATCGGTCCATCGAGGGCTCGTTTGGGATGCAGCATTGGATCGGGCGGAAGCGGAATTTGGCGTGGTGCATCGTCTGGGCATTCAAGTGGCACGGTCTCGAGGTGGAATACGAAGACGTGCTGGAGGCGACGGGCGAGAAGCGGGATTTCTTGCAGGATGACTTCGTGCATACTGTTATGAGTAGGTTCGTGTTGGAGAAGGATTGGAGAGGGACGGGACATATCCGTCGCTTTGTTAAGTTTGGGAATGGGCCTGAGACGATCAAAAGGCTCGAGGCTTTGAAGTAGATGTCTATCATGCAAATGTTTTCAAGTCATTGTCTTGCTACTCAGGTCCACTGAGTGGGTTGGATGATGGTATCCCAATTCGAGTTTCGGTTCAGTGCAAAAGTTGCAGGTGACTTGCTCAAAGCAGAAGAACACACGTTGTCGCCCAGTCTATTGCTTTTCCAATGAAACCCTTTCAATGGGCAAGGTGAATTCAAGGCGCATCCAGCCGAGATCAATTAGAGTTCCACGCTTCTCGTATTATGATGTACATACTACCATGATATTTACAATGCAGGCCAATTCCATGCAAATGCTGAATCTAGTTCTTGCCAGTAATACCAGCCAAGAAACCATTGTACGCAGGCTTCTTCTCGAAGTTCTCATCGAACAGCAGCGCCGAGCCTTCCCCAGCAAACACACCCGGAATCCAGGAGTACTTGTCCGAGATGCCCCAGACGGTCATGCCAACACATCGCTTGACGGCCAAGCAGCTGGCAGCCATGCGCTTGTAAGTCGCAACCTGGGCAGCCGTCTTCTCGGCGGTGACGGGGGTGTTCAGGCGCACGTCGATCTCGGTGTAGATGACATCGACACCCAGGTCGGCGGTTGCGCGAAGCGCGGCCTCGAGAACGGATTGTTCGGGCGCTGGGCTGGGTGCGGTCGGAGTGTCCTCGGAGGTAACGTGGCCCTGGTAGCCAACGCCGTCGATCTTGACGCCGTAGGACTTGATGAGCTTGACGATGCGGGCAGCGCCGGCAGTCTTCGCGCCGTTGAACTCGAGGTTGTAGTCGTTGTAGTACAGCTTGGCGTTGCTGTACTTCTTGGCCAGCTTGAAGGCGATGGGCAGGTAGGCCTCGCCGATGGTGTTGTACCATACGCTTTCGCGATAGGTGCCGTCCTCGTTCAGCGCTTCGTTGACTACATCCCATCGGGTGCAGTCGTTCTTGTAGCGGCCGGCAAGAGCCTTGATGTGGTCCTCCATGACTTGAATGAGGGTGGCGTTGGTGAAGTTGCCGTTGGACACCCATTGTGGAAGCTGAGAATGCCAGACAAGGTTGTGGCAGTGGATCTGCAGCTTGTTCTTCTTTGCGTAGTTGACGTAGCGGTCCGAGTCCTCGAAGGTAAAGTTGCCGCGCGAGGGCTCGGTAGACTCCCACTTCTGCGCGTTCTCGGGAGTGATCGAGTTGAATTCTTGCTTGATGACTTCAGGCTCTCGAGTCTCGTTGCTGTGGAAGGTCAAGGCGGTGCCGATGAAGCTGCGGCCGCGCTGTTGCATGGCCTTGTAGAGGCTGTCGTCCTTGCAGTCATCCTTGGGCTTGCTGGGCGCAGCAATGACAGAGCTGGCGAGCGCCAGACCGGCGACGATGTTGGAGAAGTGCATCCTGAAGTTTGGGCTTGGTGATTCGAGTTTGACTGGCCTGGAGAGCAAATCCTCACGTCCCTGCACTCCATCATATATACGACCCCACGGTTAATCCTACGCCTTCTAGCTCCCTTCTTTTCATCAATGCGCCCGTAGACGCGGTTCGCACCAGCAGCTGTTTAACCGGGCCCATGGCAACAACACTTCCAGATCATCTCCAGATGCGAAATATCGCCGTTGATGCTGGTCGTTCCCCAACCCTGCCTCCACGACGCCACATGCGGAGTCCCCAAACTAATCCACAAATCAGCCGGCTTGGGCCTCGGGATGGCGGGGCGACCTGCGGCGCCATTTCCTAACGCCTTCTAGACGTTCTGGGCGCTGGCAGCTTGACTCTCGCGGTGATCGTAGCGAGATTTGGCGGAGGGTTGCCCCGGATAATGAGGAACCACGTGCAATGCAGGTCCCATGTGCCCGTGCCGTGTCCACGGCGGGGCGACGCGCTGCTCATCATGCTGGCAGTTCACCGAAGGCGGCATCTCGATTCTGAATGCGCGAACAGCAACCCTAGCAAGAGTAATACACGTTCCTGCATCTTCGTTCACAAATGAGCTCAAAGGTCCTGGTTGCTGGGTCATCAGGGACATTGCCAAGGGAGATGAACACGACCCGCCAAAATTATATCCCAGAGATCATCATGCGCAACAATCTAATCTTGCATAGAATATTCTCAGCCACGAAGTTGGCTTCTCGTCGCTGGCAGAATGCGACTTTAACCACACAAGCAACGCCATCTCCTGCGCGAGCGTTGGGGCTTGAAGGAGTGCATTTCGGCAGTATCTGTTCTTCCACAATTCCACAAGTTGTATGACGACAAGAGCACCCGCGGAGCTTTCTGCCGGCTCCAGGACGTTATTTTCAGGACAGTTTGTGTAGGGATGAAGTAGCTCTGTTGCGTATTAGCCGTTTTGCCGGTCCCGTTGTAAACAACCACCGACTCGGCCGCTTCTATGTGTCGTAGGCTGTGATCGGTAAGTTAAACATGCCTCGGACCATTGTGCTCAGTATTGAAAGAGACTGTCGTGCTGGCGAATATAGACTACTGGGCCGTCCCGCACTGCTCCAAGGTCATGCTAGACCGTGTGTTCACTTCCAATAACACGCGCGCCAATCGTGCCTTCTCTTACTGCGAGCGTCACTAGAAGGCATACACAGCGTCCACACGCAGCGTTTAGAGGGCTCGAGTGTATGCAGGACGTAAGACTGGTGTTGTTGGCTTCTATGCGGTGTCGCGCTTCATTGGGTATAGCAGGGTTCCATTTTAGAGCTTGGAGGGATACGCAGTGTTGTCAGGTGCTTCATTCGACAGAGAAAATTACGTGAGGATATTCCGGCTACTGTCGTGCAAAAACCATGCATCGGCCGCGAGTCGTAGATTGACAATCAAAGTTATGTTGGCCATCCTACAAACTTTGCGATGAGCTGACTTAACCCACCCTCTCCATGATGGTTCTTGAATGTGTTTGCAGCGTTATCGAGTTGTGGTCAATCAACGGTTTTTTCCTAAATACATTCAACTTCGCAGAAAGTCGCGCGACAGCCGATCTTGACACCTTCCTCGACCGTGTTTTCATTCTGGGACCATCGTCCTATTGACTACTCCGACAAGTGTAGATCTCAATCATGAAGCTTCGCGCCTAGAGAACTCTGGCGCTTGCGTCAATCGCAAGCATGTTATTCTGGGGACAGCAGCCCGGAATAATGCGCGAAGGGCGCATCAAGATGGTCGCGAGCCTTGCCCATGCCCTGAGGACATCAAATGCATCCGAGGCCGAAAGGAGTTAGGTAAGTATCCGGGAGAAGCACCATCAGATCAAGTGCGCACGCGCCATACTAGAAAGAAGGAGACATAAGGGAAAGTTGCTAGAATGACTCAAGAATCGGTAGATGTGCAAGAGGTAGAGGCGGAAGAGATGGATTGAACAAGGAATTCACCAGTCAGTCAGGATTCGGGTGCGAGCTTTCTTCGGTGCCGTCAGATATCTGCTCAAACCGTGTTCCTGTATAGCTCCGGGCCATATTGTCTCGGGTGAACTGTAAATACACTGCACCTTGGAGATAGTCAGGATCCCATGATAGCGCCAAATGAAGGGTGCCCTTTCGATGCTCAGGCTTATCGCACAGAACACGGCTTGATGTCGAGCCTCCCAGAGCGGCGGAAAAGAGCGGTTGCATTTGTGGATACTGGAATGGCCGTGGTGGGACGGTCGATTAGGTATGACTACCTGAAGCGCTCGTTGACAGGATGCAAGCTCGTTGGTTGTCGATTGGTAGAACTCGATGCGGGACGGCGAGAGGAGTGGAGTGCTTTGGTTCACGTCTACCTGGCTGTTTCCACAACATCCAGAGATGCTTCGTCGTTGTTGCACCGTCCCGGCAAAACACCGGCGGCCGGTGTGTCGCGTGTGGTCACCCACCTTACTGGAGATCACGTGGCCGCACTAGCGCGCCAAGTCCACCGCGAGCTGAACCTCTCGTCGATGCTCGGCCTCGAACCTGCTTCCCTTTTCCCTTTAGCTCTGGACGTTCTTCCCACCCCACCCCTGCTGTTCACTTTGCTAATACATCTACAGCTTTGCCTTTTGGCTTAGATCAAGTGTAGTATCTGTTCTTTTTAGTTTAATCACTAAAACTCTTCTACGGAAGATTCTGATTAAATTGATTTTTGAAACCGGTCAACGGCTCCCTGGGCTTGCTCACAGTCGTTGGCACAGTGTCGCTCCTATTGCACTATCTGGAGTGTACGCGACCTTTTTCGTTGACTGCGTTTGCCTCTGGCAGCGCGTTGAAGAAGAAGCTTCAAAGCATTACCTCGACTCCATTGCGCCGCAACATGGCGACTTCACTTTGCCACAGTGGTGGTCCATATTGCTGATTGAGCCTCTGGCCACAGCACCACGAGATGCGCACACAACCAGTTTCCCCCAATTGACTGAATATGCGCTATTCGCGTTCCATGCTCGTCTAGTATCCGTCGTCGCCCCAGTCTTCCCTCAGCATCTCCGCGCCCTTCTCGGCGATCATGTAGATAGAAGCGACAATATTGGCGTCGGGCAATACAGGCACGATACTGCAGTCAATGACTCTCAATCGCTCAACACCATAGACTTGCAGTCTCGGATTCACGACGCCGCCATCCTCCAGCGGCAGCATTTGATTAGTACCAGTAGCGTGCCAGTTCGGAATCGTGTTAGCCCGAATATACTCGAGGATCGCATCGTCGTCGTCATCCCCCACAGCGGGGCCAGGGCTGACTTCGCCGTTGAAGTCACCAATGGTGTATTGTTGGAGAGCAGGATGGCGCAAGATCTTCCGCAGGTATTTGAAAGATTCGATGCCAATCGCACCATCCGTGGGGTCGGCATAGTAATTCGAGTTGATGAGTGGTGAGTCCGACATGGACGCTGTGCGGAGCGATACGGTGCCGCGAGAAAGCTGGACCATACTCGAAGCCGTGATCGAGATGTATGATTCGTTTGGCAATGGCGCCCAGAATGGCGTTGGGATCCAGGGATACCAAACACTTTCGAAGAGGTACTCGATGTGCGATTGGTTCGCAAGTCCAGCTTCAATGACGGCTTGCGCACCGATGTCCCGCAGCTGCTGCTCCGTGAGCTTCTGGAAGCCGTTTGTGATCCCAGAAGGAGCAGTATAGGGACCCGTGAGATTGGTGTAGAAAAGGGTCTGAGCTTTACGCAAGTTCTCAGGCGTGCGCGACATTTCAGTCGTGGAGGCATCCTCCTGGGCTCGGGCCATGATGCTGAAGACGGAGTGATCATTAAGACTGCATAGTTGTGAGTTTCGGCAGACTGTGTGATATATGCTGTACTTACTTGCGACCAACATTCTCATTTACGACTACAGGCTCGATGCCTGGTAACAAGTGAAGTAGGACTGTAGAAAATTCGCTGTAGCAGCATGACGTGGGAAATCAATCGATTGGCACACTGATGCATCCCTTTGGAACAAGTACTCGATATGGTATGCGATGTTGCATTCGCGCGTCAAACTAGGACCTCGGCATGCCTCGGTTGGAACTGCCGACTGGGTTGGTGTATTACATAAGCTGATTTCAACAAGACTCACTTTTTCCATCTGACGACTCATCTCAGAGGAGCTCATGCGATTTGGCCAAGATGCGCAAAGCTGGTTTTTTCCAACACGAGAACATGCCGAAGGCGTCCCGGTGGAGTAGTGACATTCACATGACGATGGTTGACGATGCAGAGCCGCAAGCGAGAGCATTTGCCGATCTTACAATGGCTACGTCATATCCCTAGCTGACCTGGTTCTTAATGGAACTTGTCCTCTGCCTCTCCATACGACACACCTAGAATTCCTTTTCATCACTCAATCCAATTAATACTCAACCAACACATCCAGCGCCATCATGGGACTATTCAGCAGCAGCACCGAGAAGAGCACGGCGGCGCAGTACCCAGTCAACCCCGACGTTACTCGGCAATACGGTTCAGGCGCTGAGCAAGACCGCTTCGGAGGCCATTTCGGCGCAAGCACGGAGAAGATTGAGCAAGGCATCAACAAGGGCATCGACAAAGTGAAGCAAGCGGCGCAGTACAAGGGTGATGGAGCGGAGCAAGACCGTTACAACAGCCACTTTTCTCCCGTGGCACACGGCACCGACGCGCACAGGGTCCAGCAAGCAGTTGAGAGCCTGAGGAAAAAGGCCAGTGGACAGGCAAAGTCATCGTCGAGCTTTGGTCTTGGCTACGATGGTCGGAGACGGGCCGAGCTGCTGGCCGGCGGCAATGGCTCGGGTGCGGAGCAGGTGCGTAAGAAGCATTACACGACCAGGCCTCTCTAACAATGTCCAGGACAACCTCGGAGGTCACTTCGCCTTACATCGTGGCACGGTCGAGAACGCCGCAAAGAAGGTGCAGGATGGCGCGAAGCGAGTACAAGATGGTGCACGCAACGCCATGTAGATGGCGATATGCATTGCGATGGCTGAGATGAAGACTCGGCTAACGACCGGCACGACCGAAAACTATGTACAACAGAATGACAGTATTACAGCGGCTCAAATGGATATGTATAACGACAATGCGTCGGGCGATCACCAATATGCGCACGTACCTGTCCGACCTACTCGGAGCATCGCGAGTCCCATCTGAGTTGTATATTAGCGCAGATTACTTGCCACGTACCTCTGACCCAGGTGGCATGCAAGAAATATACGCCTTGCTTCGCGACCTCATGTTTCAAGGCCTATGTATGCGCCACCGTCGCTCGTTTGGCACAGAGACATATACGTATAACCTTTCGGTCATCTCCTCAATCTAGATAACTTCGCCCGCATTTTACGCCAATGTCATTGTCCCACAATTCGTCATCGTTCAAGGGGCAATATTGTACGCCGTTGTGGCGGGTAAGGTCCAAATGCGGCATTCGAGGTCTCCCAACCAATCATAACGCTCCGTGGGTCAGACCACACAACCCTGCACTCCCCAGACTCCAACATCTGACCTCGATCAGCGGGACCCGCACACACCGAATATAGTCCGCAGGTCACCTGTACGCCCGATACACAGTCCTAGCATCGTCACCTCATATACTCTTCTCGCCCTTCGTACGCTATACTTGCACTTCTACCATTGTGTGCAGTGTCTTGACAAGAGACATCTGCGGCGAGGCACAAAGAAGGGACTTTGCAGTGTGATATGCTGACAACACAAAGGGCTGCGTCAATGTTGTGTGAGGATGAGAAGGCTGAGTTGAAAGGCAGAAACAGCGAGCATTCTAAAGAAAGGATGGCGAGGTTGCGGATAGAGGAGACTCCGGAGGACAAGAGACATATAAGAGACTGAGGAAAGTATGGGGTTGAACTTATCATCATCAACAGGACCAGTCTCAAATACCCGCTCAATAGTCGCCCTTCCATCTTCTTTCTGTCTTCTCTTACTTCACCAACCACCCCTTCAACTTCATCCTCCCAACCCTCAAAATGCGCGCCACAATCATCATCGCTTCTCTCATCGCCGCCTTCGCAGCCGCAGCACCCCTCGAAGTCGCCGCTCCCGCCACCGACATCGATGCTCGCCAGGTAAATCACAACCTCCCCATTCTCTTCCCTCCCCTCCCCTCCCTCCACCATCCCCACTAACACCCCCCAAGACCCGCACCATCCGCGTCCAACTCTCCAATGACGCCACCGACACCGCCGTCCAGCGCGCCACCCCCGCCAACGGCCAACGCATCTCCATCCGCGCCAACTTCGCCGGCCTCGGCAACCCGCTCATTGCTAACCGTGCGCTCGTTGTGGGTGGCGGCGTCGGCGCTTGCAATGTCTTCCGTGATGCGAATGCACAGCTGCGCGTTGCGACGGTTCGGGCTGGGGGCGCGGATGTGAGGTTTGCAGCGGCAGATTTGGGGAATGGGGTTGTTGTTTGTGTGTAGATTTAGATGCGGGTGAGGAGGGGAGATGTGAGGGGGAGGGGATGGGGAAGGGTATGGGGGGACGAGGTGGTGTATTGCATTGAGATTTAAGATTTATGTTTGCATCCTTTTTGCTACTTTGGTTTACACGTTGTCTTCTTTCATCACTCGTTTATCCTAGAAACTCAGTTAAATCTGGCCAGTCTTTTCGTTCTCGCAATCAGTGCGCTTATCTATCCACGTTATGCAGTGCGATCGGCCACGAAAGTCACGATCGGTTGTCTTGTCTGTATACACCACTGTTGCAGCTGAAGCTATTCCGTCCACGTGTCGTACTTGCCTATGTACTTCTGTTCACGCGCGTTGTTTCCTCTTGCTATGTGAGCGCAGGCCAATGCACACCTGTAGAGTCTACCACCTCTCTAACAATACTATCCGCAGTCTCACTTTGTGCCAAGCTATGGATTGACTCATATACTGCTCAAGTGCCTACCTTGCTCACTTCATTCCTTTCATTGTAACACACATTTCACATCGCATACATTGTTGAAGGCCAAGTCGCATTTTTAGCCCTGTATCGTTCCTTTGCCTAACCATTTGTTCATCTGGCACGCCACACTATTGGAGTTCACGGCGTTCTGGTTCCGGATGTGCTTTGCATTCTTTTCGGCTAAGTAAATGCTACCGAATCCACATCGCAGCGCCATATGAGCAAGCGCAAGTTCCTGGAAGAAGCACTATACCCTATCTCCCACACCCAGCTTCCCAAGTTACCACCCGCGTCGCATTATAAACTCACCAGCACGCTCGGCCCCGCGATATAACAACGACTCTCGCGGCTCTCCGTTGTCCCCAACCTGCTCAACTTTACCACCAAGTCTATGCAGCCATCGTCCCAGTGAGCCATGACGCTTATGTTTCTTCGTCGGTACATCGCTTCCACCCCCATTGGACTGACTAAGTAGCGGCGCGCTCACAACACGCTGCTGCTCCGGCTCGCGAACAGGAAATTCGAATTCACGATTCAGTAGCCCGTCATCGTTGAGAGTGTAGGTAGGCTCTTTCCCGAGGTGCTTACCACCAAACTTTGCAAGATGTGCAGATATGCGCCGCAGGAAGCCGATTGACGACTTGCGTTGATGCAGCTCGGGTTGCGATGGCTGTGTCTGCTCGCGTGTCTTTGGGAGCTTGAATGCGGTGTAGGTTGGGAAGTATAGATCGCCGTATGGCCGCTCGTCATCGTTACCGTCTTCGGATTGTGCCTGGGAGGTTTCTGGTGCGTCTTCAGTTTCGGCCTGGAATGTTGCTGCCGTGAGCACCATTGTGGCGTCTTCTTCGTCTGAGACGTGGTCGAAGATCGAGCCGGCGTCTTCGGCGATCACGCGTATGCTCGTCGTTGGCGGCTGGTAAGGTAGTGCTGGCAATATATATTGATCGTCGTCAGGTACTATACTCTCATGAGTGTGTCGATGGACATCTGCGTTTTGCGTAAGAGCTTGGTCTTCTTCATCTGAGCTATGCTCAGACTCTTCAGCTTCGAGCTCGTGATGCGTCGACGTTGTTGAGTAAGGCGTGGGCGCGAGCCGAACATTCGTCCACTCCGCTTCAGAAGTCGGAGCTTTACACGTAGCAAATGCAAAGTCACGGACCGCGATACATTGTGCAAGGTCGCCGCGGCTATAGTCATCTAGAGGATAGAGCTTCCGCACCGTGTCCCAAGTCATCTGCTCTGGATCCGCGATGGCTGGACGAAGTCCAGTCTTCAAGTCAACGACTGAAGACTTGCGCTTCAGCTTGTGCTCATCGTATGATTGCTCTGCATAGCCATCAATGGGGTTCCATGAGTCGGAAGCGACGGTTGATCCAGAACCAGTGGAGTCGGTAGATGCCGTACGATCGTGAGCTGCGGACTCGGCCACGGCAAGCATGGCCCTGCTTAGTGCAGGAGAGCCTTTGGGTGTGGATAATTCTTGAATAGGCTGTAACAGGCCTTTATTCCATTGGAATGAGCTCTGAGGCTTGTACAATGTCCGGCCACCATCGCGTGCTGCAATCGAAGACGCAACCAGTTTGTGCTTGGTTACAGTTTGCTCAACATACTCGTACTTGATTTGCGCTGGGGCAAACGAGACATGCGCTTGCATGTCCTCCTCATCTGGATGCTCCTCAATAGGCGGCTCAGTGGAAGCCTTCATCCTTGGTGGTGTTGGTAAACTGACACGGTCTCCTGCTACCGAGCTGAGAATGGCAGACTTGTCCGAGATAGTTGTTTTGTTGCGCCGGTGGCCGAGACGTTGTGGGCCACCAAGATTAGGCGTGACATTGCTCTTGATAGGCTCATGGCCGCGCAGTTTTCGGTCAATTGGTGAAGGAAAGCCATTCAGGGGTTGCGCCGACATGGATGCATGTCTATCAACGTATGGAGTTGGCGGGCGTCCGATGCCATCCGTGAGACTCGAATAGTTCTTAGGAGTAGGTATGCGATTCAATTGGGCACCAGAGCCGTGGCGCGATGGGATGTGGGCATTGCTCGTGAATATGCCGGAAGAGCTCCTTGGCAGCTGAGACGGGAGTGTGTAATGGTCGCTGTGAGATGGCGTAGAGTTACCAGACGAAGAGCCAGATAATTGACGGGGAGATTTTGGGATATCGAGCGTCACATCCTTTAACACAGTCATGCTCGGTCCGAAGTTTTTGAGAGAGTCTATTCCAGACATAGATGATGCGGATAGCCCAGGTTGGACCTGTTGTAGTGCGGGAACGTTGAAAGGCGATTGCGAAGTGGAAGGTGTAGTTGAGCACAGGGGGCGATGTACTTCTATGATGAATGCAAAATACCGCGACGCGGTGCAATCGCGCCTAAGGTAAATTCCCTTCACAGGTGACGCGTGGTTAAGTCGTCTAGTGAAATATAGTTGGCGCTGTCCTCCTTCTGACTTATAAGTACTCGTGAAACCTTTATCGCATAGAGTATTTTCCCACAAGGGCCACATTATCAACCACAACCCGATTTGACCATACCTCGGAGACTCGTACCCATTTCGAGTCGCCCTTCCGCACTTCTAGACGCCCATCATGGCAGTCTACCGTCAGAACAGTCTCTATCTGCCCGCCAATACTCCTGTTGTTGAGGGCGAGTCGCACGAAGAAACGCATCGACTCCTCCACGAGGGCTCTTCAGACGATTTTGGAGATGAACATCCAGCTGACCACGACCACAACGCAGCGATGGCTAGGGCGCAGCTTCGTGAGGAGGCGAGTGGCCGCTCAGTCAGAGAGTTATACAATGCTGAGGAGGAACGGAGGGTCGAAGTGCGGGTGTTGAAAAGTCCCCAATTAACGCCAAACCTCAATGACTTGAGTAACCTTCTGTATACGCGAGGACGCCTGCAGGAGTTGGGTTGCAGTTTCACGGAGATGGGCGAGCTGATCACGTATGGGCATCCTGACACACACTCTGAGTTTGATCAAATGCTGCGACTTGGTCCGGTCTATGACGAACAGTGGTCTACATTCTTCAGTGGAACGCAAGATCCGCATCCTGAACAGGATCCTGACCTATGGCCTGATCTTCGAACCCTTAAGAGGGTCCTGAGAAATGAAGGCGTGGCCTTCGGTTTCGATCATCAGCGTCTAACCCAAGTTGACGGAAGCGAGAAGGTCATGCATCTCTGCATAGTGTTTGACGACTTGCGCAACATGTGGTCGGCCATGCGAGCCTTCACTAGGACGACAGCGCAGAGGGGAGGGCAGAATGGAGAAGACACCTGTGGCCGATACGACAGTGGCAGATTCGTCCATCACAATGAATATGGTCATTCTGGACCTAAGCCAAAATCGATAGGGGACGAGTGGACCGAGGCTCAAAGTGAAGGAAATGCTCGGCTCAGCTCACCGCGGCATATTGGGTGGCGTTTCAGCGACGATATCGATCAAGGTGCCGTCGCTCGATATCGCGATTCAATGAGCGGAAACATCGAAGAAGAACTCCAAGAGAATTTCGAGGCTGCCATTTCGACGCCAATTCCCAATGTCAAGGACGACCTTCCTAAAACTACATCTCCAGTCGAACTTGTCGAATCAACTCAACCGTTGCATCCATCGATGCAGGTGGCGCTGCCCGCTGAAAGCCACACCCGCCTGCGTCATGGTCCATCCCCACTTCAAGTAAGCAGCTGTCATCCCCAGATACATAGGTCGGAAATGCTGACGCAAAATCAGAACATAACTACGCCTAGTATGGTATTCCATGATGAGTTGGTGGCTAATCCACGAGGCAACAGTTTGGACAGTTTCGGGTTGGATGATACGATAACGGCAGCAATGGATGCCACTTGTGCTCCCAAAGAACTGAATCAGGGAAAGCCAGCGAAGAAGAAGGGTTTCAAGGGCTGGTGGCGAGACATCTTTAGCCGTAAAGATAACAGTGCAACGAGCGACTGCGACGGTGGAGGAGTTTCTCCCTGGTACATTGGGGCATAAATTTGCATTTTCGGACATATTGACTGTAGGTCGACTTCCAGAGTTTAGATACGTAGCTCTTTCGATTGTCGATGTGGGTTGCTTCAGCACAGCGGCACTTCGATATACGGAGTGATAATGGCAGGTGACAACGATGGAGAATCGCAGAGCCTAATTACAAACTGAGAGGAGGCTCACAACGTTTGTCGCTAGCTTCAGGAGCGCACAGGGCAGAGGCACACAGGCAGACTTACATGCGCAATCTCACCTTCGACATAGAACACAGTCTCGGTCAATAGCACTTCCTGTGTGACACGAAGCCGGTGTTTTCGAGTCATTGTAAGCCTTGAGTAGTTCTATATGACCAATCGAGTGAAAGGCGATTACCAGGGCCATGAGCGGCCTTTCTCAATTCATTCACCCTTCAATGCCAAGGCCGTTGCGGTAGGAGTAGCACGCCCGTTGCTTCATAGCCACAATGGCGAACGTTGTCAAAGCTCCCTCCCTCAACGCAATCAACTCTTCAGTCGACTCATCAAGTTACCACAGAGCAGACTTACTTACTTTGCGATGAGTTCAGTCCCAGAAAAAGCAATGATTGCTCTCAAGTCAGAGACTTCTTCTATATACAGCAATGACGACCGCATCTGCTACAGCAGTTCCGCTGATCTTCAGTACGAACACCGGTCGCTTCCACATCGCGATGATACCAGCATGGCGCACAATCATGCCCAGTGCTTTGACCGTCCCGCAAGCACATTACTGGGCTCGGAGCAAGAGATCATTGACAAATCTGGCGACTTGAATGGCACAATAGCCCCACGGCAGGAAACGAACGCAGAAGCAGAAGAGCGCCGTCGTCGATCTGCTGCGATAGCACGTGCGGAAGCCCGACTTATGGCCTGGGTCGAAGCGGACATGCACGCTGTGGACGAATCCCTGCAATCGACGGGTACAATAGCCAATGCCTACGATATGAAGCTAAAGCACTTGGAACTCACTTCTTCAGATGAAGGCATGCAGTCTGCAAGTCGTGCAACGACTGCGATTGGTCCTCGTCCACCCACTCCACCACGATGTCGCCCTCGAGTGCGCAGCACGGAAATAGAAGCTGTCGCAAACGACCGCAGCACCATAGACTCATACGATTCGGCAGAAGAGGTTAGTTCCTATGCAGCCGGTGTCCATCGAGTCTACGGCCGTGTCGAAAAGCAGTCAGACCAAGTTCGGCGAAGGCACCATACATCTGAAGTTGCGCACGTCTCCATAGAGCCAGTTCCATCCTTGCCCCTCGTTCCAGGCGACTTCGCTACCTCGGCTCGATCGATCATTGAGGAAGACGAAGCTTATAGCAATGATATGCAGCAGCAGCTCGACCGTGCGAATGCTCTCCAGGATCTGATAGGCCACTCACTGGAAGATCTTCTACCGGTCGTAATGGGTGATTCTAGCCAAGGAAACAGTTCGATTGTAATCAATAGTGCTCAGCGGATGCAACGACTCGTAAAGCCAGATTGGCCAGAACGCACGACGAACCGCCATGTGGCACGCCCGCTCTCAGGTTTAATCTCCTCCACTGGCAAGGAGTATGGACTTGGTGACCATTCACTAGGCTATTGCAGCGGCAACTTTGTGACTAACCTCAAACTCACCAAGTCTTCGGCAAAACCGCCGATGAAGACCTCGATACATCGCTTTCTCTGCATGTAGTTGTCTTATCATCATTAATGGTACTCGAGGGCGTAAGGGCGTAAGGGAATAAAGGAATCCATACCAAGAAACTTACCAATGAGAGCCCCGACTGCGGCCAGCTCCTATAATCAGAGCACAATACATGGACTGCAAAGATTAATTACTCCCACATGTCCCTATGATTTCGTTCGGTCATCTTTCCCTTATTTAGTATGTTTATAGAGCTCTTTTTAGAGCTGCAATTCCAATCTTCGACAAGGTTTGCCCAGAGCGCCAGACCCATTCCGTGACGGGAACTCAATCGAAGCGCCTTGACGTCGCCAATCGTTACACTCGAGTTATGTGGGCATTACAAGATGACTAGGGCAATATTGCACACCAATGATTGCCACCTTGATTTGTGCTTCGGGGCCCAGGCATCGTCGCTAAGCAGCTGTGCGCAAACCAGCATGGCACCCAAGAAATTCAGGGAGCACGGTCCGAAAGCCTTAAAGACACCATGTTCATAGGGATTCTAGTCCTTGGTATCGTTTCTTTGGTCAAATTACCGAATTTACGAAATCAAACGTCGATAACCCTAAAGGGAATTGTTACCCCGTCCCAGATTTCACTACCTACATGATAAGGGGCCCTCCCCTTCTCATACCTCAAAGCAGCAAGCAAAGAAAAAGTCAAATTAACTTCCTTGTATATTGTTGTCGTGTAGTTGCAGTCAGAATGACCGTCCTCTTAAACTTTGACAAATCGGTAAACTGCGTCCGACAGCCCCAGCATCTTGTGTCAAGGTACAGTGACCAATAGGAAGCGCCTAAAGTCATAAACCGACTCAAAGAGATTACCAAGGATCGCGCCAAAAGTATAGGACCCTAGGATACTTCTCGCATCTATTAGCGACCGTTCAGACGCGCCGAGTCTTGATCACAAGGTCGAATATTGCGGGGGGTTCCTTGTGGAAAATGCGCAGGGGATGATGTACCCAGCATTCTGAATGTCACCGGCACCCGAGGCTACCTTAGTTTGATGCCCATAATATAAGCAAAGGAACAGCAAATAGAGTAGAGCGTGTCTATCCGCAGCACATCATACAAAAGTAATAACATGCACGCGATTAAGCTAGGAGATAATCACCGTGCCCTGTACTTTCTTTGCGTACCCCGGATTTCACAATTTGCGCAGCTTGCTTACATCATCAGCACCGACTTAAAGTTATTGCAGCCTGATGCCAGCAGCTTCGCTTACGCAGGGACCTGCCCAATGCCGCTTTCGAGTCCGTTCCCAAGACCTGCATCGCATCGCGTAGATCGACGCCGCAGCTTCGCTAATCTTTTAGTAGATCCTCCTCCGATCTTTCAACTTCCCCGCATTCTGTCTGACTTTAAGCATGTTCTAGGTACCAGCCGTGACTTGGAACATCTGCACAATCTGGGAACTAAGGATACGTAGTTGATTTTACTCCGCAAATTTTAGAGTGGTTTTGGAGCAATATGCAGTTCGAATCCATGCGAAGGTCGCCCGATGGAGCTCCGGCAACTAAAGGACTAGTACAACTGCACGGGCATACCCAGAAGTATCTCCGAATCCGCTTTCGGCATCGGAAGGTTGTACCATCCCAAATTTGAGTATCGTTCCAAGCGATGCTCTTGGTACACACTTTATGGTCGCGATGCAGGACAAGGTGTGGTCAGATGGAACAAATTTCATTTACAGCCTGGCTATGTTGAGAATTCTGATGGAATAACAGTGCTCCACGAATCGCCGAACATTGGTCGAGGAGAGTATAGCACTTGATGAGTGGATAAGAAGGACTAATTTTTCCTTGATACTCCTAGCTACCCAGCAGCTCCATTTCTTCTAATCACTTTTTTACAATACTTGTTTATCGCCCATCGAAATCAGTCATGCATTTGTGATCACTGCATACGCTTAAGGACATCGCTGATCCTTCGAGTCGGTCGACGTATCACAGTAACCCGACCGCTCTCCGCCTCCATCATGTTCTCAAAAGCCATCGCCGTTATCTCCACTGGACTGGTCTTTACACGGGCAGCTCCTCCAGCGATCCCAGGTTTTTCTCTGACGTGGAGTGATGATTTCATTGGCATAAGCAACAGCTTGCCGAACCCGTCCAACTGGATGGTCGACACCGGCACTGGATATCCCGGTGGACCAACTCAATGGGGTACAGGGGAAGTTCAATCTTACACCTCTCGCCCCGAAAATCTGAAGTTGACCGGCGATGGCGTTCTTCAGATCACACCACTCCGCGATGCTAACAACAAGTGGACTTCCGCTCGGATTGAAACCCAACGATCTGACTTCATGGCGAAGGCTGGTGGAAAGATGCGGATCTCCGCGCGTATCATCATGCCGAATATCACTGGCGAGGCTGCGGTTGGCTACTGGCCCGCTTTCTGGACGCTAGGCAGCGACTACCGTGGGAATTACAAGAATTGGCCATTGGTTGGAGAGTATGATATCATGGAGGTAGGCTCTGCACCAACTAGTAGATCATGTTATGCGGGTACTGATGATCGTTTGCTTATAGAACGTGAACGGCATCAACAAAGTGTGGGGCGTTCTCCACTGCGGAGTGAATCCTGGCGGCCCTTGCAAAGAGACAGATGGTCTGCCCGGCAACATTCAATGCCCAGGGACTCCCTGCCAGGGTAACTGGCATGTGTACAGCATCGAAGTGGACCGTACCTCAACTCCCGAGAAGCTGACTTGGAGTGTCGATGGCACCAATTTTCACACTGTGACACAGAACGACATCGGCGCGGCAACGTGGGCACAGGCTGTCCAACATGGGCACTTCATCCTTTTGAACTTGGCCATCGGTGGAGCATTCCCGAACAACAACAGCGGGCGACAAACTCCTGTCGCTGGCACGGTACCTGGCGTGCCGCTTTATGCAGATTGGATTGCTGTATACAATTCTGTTTGAGTTAGTACAGTATGCATGAGAGTATATACGGGATGAATAGTGAGAGAGGCAGCAGTTGTGCACTCCATAGATTTGGGATCATACACACAACAGGAAACGGTCTGTGTATCGCGTTCTTCAACTCTGTATGTTTCTTTCTTCTCATCGTTTCGTACTCGCAAGTCGAGTGACACCCCTTCGCCTTTTCTCTATACTCCCACTGTATAGGTACTATAAGTACAGACCACGTTTGATCCTTCTTTGCTTGAATAATCTCACGTGTTATCTATGCTGACTACATTTCCCCGATAATGTCTTATTTGGTATGACTCATAGAATCCAATAGCATGATTGGACCTAGCGTTATGGACTTCGGTATCGGCTCTGCTCATCGGCCGCAGTCGCTTGTATTACGATAGCAGGCCATGCACGCTTGGTATCAAGGGAAAGAAAAGGGGGAGAAAGGTTGATCATCAATCTTGGCGAATGTCCCGTACCAGTTCCGGCATTTCGAAAGGAGGTGATCACTTCACGTGACCTCAGGGCGGGACGTGCACTCACTGCGGCAACTGCAAAGGTGAATGCCAAGGCCAGGCTAATGCATGACCTAAGCATCGACTTGTCTGTACACTCCTCACTTCTCACACACATCCTTGCATCACATTACATCTCGTTTCGACCGGGCTTTTGCGATTGTTTTTATACGCAGGCTGTTGCGCCGTCGCGCTGCTGCCTATCAATGGCTTCACTCGTTACTGTTGGAGAGACCTATGTCATGAATTCACCTCACAAAACCATGAGGCACAAGTCAAGTGCATCAAGCGCGTGGACAAAATCGTCGATGGAAACCACCAGCGCAATCATGCCAACTGCAACTCACTTCACTTCACCGTCATCTACTCACAGTTTTCTAAGCTCATCCTCCAACACTCAACCAATCATAAACCCTGAAATGACGACTCATTTTCATTACGACCAAGACGGGAGAGTCTATTCAACAACAATAACCGATTACCTCACGGAGTCCGACCAGTTGCCTCTTGCATCCAATCATTATGAGCAGAATAGAGATCCAGTGGGAGCGTATCTCGCCCGGCGAGATGCCTTTGCAGCTGCGTGTACTAGATCGGAAGCATACAACTCAGTATTCTCCGCAGGCGACGAATACCGGTTGTCGCCTCAGCACCTCAGTGCTGCCGCTGGTTGGCACGAGGCCGAACTACGTCACCCGTTTCGTGGAGCTAATGAGTCATCTGTGTTTCAGACCACATTTGGATCCCAGTATGAGGCTTCACCATACAACCAAAATTTCTTCCAGTATGGCTACTATCCTCAGCTCGATGAGGTTCGTCACCTTCATACACTCCAGAGTTTGCTACCTCTTATTCCACTTGAGCGAAGGGTCAACGCGTTCCAAGGCCCGACCCTGGACATCATGGAGGGAGGAACAGATACGGTTTTCGCGACCGAAGTACCGAAAAAGATGCTCATTCTCTTTTTCGGACGAGAAACTGTCAGCAAGCTACTCCGAACGATAGAGCGCTCAGACAACGAGCACTGGTCCGGCCCACCCACAACGCAAGTGCTACGCATTCCGCAAGGCCTTGGAAGCGCGTCAGCATTCAAAATTCTGTTCTCTTGGATGTTTCGAGCGTGTGACGAGCACAGCATGCATCGGGTTAGGGAGTTCCTCGTGCCTCAGAACACATACGCCGCCTGCACGCTCGCTCAAATTCTGGGACTATTCAAGCTGTACCGAGATACACAACGCGTGGAATTTACGATAATGGAGAACCACTTTAAGCGACCCATCTTTGCTGCCGATTTGGAGGTTCTCTGGAACCACCTCGGCGAGCACAACAGGTTCGTGTACGCAGCGATCAAAGCCGTTGGGATGCGTTTCCGGAAGTACAACAGCGGTGCGAGCAAGCCTCCTCCGGTTTGGACAGAGATGGTGAACTTGTTGGAGAGATATCCGTCGCTCAAAGCTCGCGTCTGTAATTTGGATCTCAACGATGAATACCGGCCGGTTTTCCCCACGCAATGGTGCCAGGCATTTCTTCCCGCATCTCCGGCACAGGACGGCATGAGCTACCAGCATCCACATGATGAGCAAGCTATCAAGCCCGTGGAAGATGAAAAGCCCACAAAAGAGAAAACTGTCGTTCGCAAAGCGGCCGTGCTACGCATCTTGCCTACAACTGATGGACTAGCGCAGAGCGATGGAGAGACGATTGAGGCATAACGCGCCCGAAGGAGGATGAATCGACGTTGTAGCCGAACATTTAGGAAGACCGTTTAGGAACGCTCAGCATACCATGAGCTGTGGAGCACGCGTTGGACTAGCGTAGGATTTTGGAGGGGGAGCCAACGTGGTTGCATCCTTCGAAGTGCATCGTTTTCAATACCCAAGAACTTCTGATTGTGCCTAACTCTTTCGATGTTTGTGCAAATATATACACGTGAATGAAAATTATATACAGAATTCTGTCTACCTAGAAATGCGACGAGCGACTGAGAAGGTATTGAGTCGTCATCGACGTTGCCTGCGCCTATGCGCGAAGAGCGCGACGAAATCTAGACGAGCCAGCGATACATTGACTGTACCACGGGTTGTACTCAATGCAAGACGCGCCAGCTTCGCAAGACGTAGGTCCGCTGTAGCCTTGACCACCACACTGAGCATAGAGACCAGTTGTACCTGACCCGGATCCGTACGCTGGGGCAGTTGGCTGGGCAGCAGCCTCCTTGGTTGTCGTAGGCTGAGAAGCGGCTTTGGTGCTGGTAATGAAAGTAACAATCTTCGGTGTCGGAGTGGCAGAGGCAGCTAACGAGGCTTTTGTCGCAGTGGTAACTTGCGCGGGCGCAGGGACTGCAGAGGTTGCTGCTGCAGGCTCTTCGTCTTCCTTCACGGCAGTGCCAAGGTTGGCAGGACCAGCGTTAGTCTTGACATGAGCTGCGACTTCGCTTACGGCCATAGGCTCGCTGACCAGGTCATCACTGATCTGCGCAAGGAAGCTGAGGGTCGAGCCACCTGTTAGCTCGCCGCTCGACGAATCCACAGAGTTCTCGAGGCATAGTCGGCCAATGGTAGATGAACAGGCGGTGCCAGCACTGACAACGAAAGTGGACACCTTAGCAGCCGCATCAGTCGCAGGCTGGCTAACGGCGTTGAAAACGTTGCCTTCAACCAACGCATTAGCCCCATCGTAGGCATCGAAAGCGTGGCCCTTCATGTTCTCGAATAAATTGTTGACCGCGTGGAAGTAGCCTGTGACTCCAGTCTGCCCAAGCTTCGGGGCACGTCCGGACACGTCATGGAAGTAGTTCTTGTCCAGTGTGAATTTCTCAGCAGAACCAATCATCATCATCGTCCAGTAATGATTTCCGTTGCAAGAGGCGCTGGTATCTGTGACGCCATCGAACTCGTTGTTGGACAACGTGACGCTCGCTCCATCGTAGTGGCTGACTACGAACATGCGGCCAATCAAGGAAAACTTGCAGTGATCGACCCAAATTTTGGAGTTGCCTCCTTGAAGATCAAGCGCATCGCCTCCCCACACAACGCCAGGATTGATTGTTGTGATGTGTATGCCCTGGACGATTATATTGCTGGCATCCTTCTTGATGGATAGACCCTTGCCCTTAATGACACCCTTACCTCCAACACCAAGGATGCTCTTGTTGCTACCAACAGCGAGGGCTGTGACACCAGCAGTGTCGTACGTGGAGCTGACGGCTACGTTGTCTGCTGAGGCAGCACAGGAGAGCTCTCCCAGATAGAATTGCCCTCCGTTCGACTGGCTGCAGGATTTCCTGTCGCATCCAGAGCCGGTAGCTGTCTCGCCAGTGAAGTCAAAAGGCTTCGTGATCAAGATGGTGCGGGCAACATCATCGCTGAGCAGCTGTGCTAACTCGTCGTTGGTCGTAGGCGTGACTGCAGCGGCAGATCCTCCACCGGTGGCTCCAGCACCAAACCCATAAGCCGAGCCCACCACACTCTGTGCTGATGCGTTGGTGGCTGCCGCAAGCAAAGCGATGAGCTCGAAGCGCATGGCGATGGTTATGTGTTGCGCAAATCGTGTGTAACGGGCGAGACGAGGACGTGAGAAGGTAATGAACGTTCACTCAGACCAGCCGAAGAATCCGCTCAAGGAAATAGACGAAGGATAGTGAGGGGAAGACTGAAGAGTTTGTGTTTCGAGTTTAGGTTGAAAGAACGAAGGATTGAAGGTACGGGAGGACACCGTCATCATGGCTGTCTACAGGTATTGTACTTCGATCCAGCTGGCGCATCAAACACAGATAAATTGCAGTTCGGCCAAAGATGTCCCTTGGTGACGGCTTGTTGTCCGAAAATGTGCTGGGATGCTTGGCATGATGGAGCTGGGTACGTTTTCGATGCAAGTGTCGGTCCGGATGTTTCATCGCGATCGTGCCCCATGCGTTGCGGCCCGAGCACTTGTGGCGCAAGTGTGTGCAGAGAACCGCGCATAGCCATCGCCGCTGAACGTGAGCGACCTTGATGGGACCCTTGAGCGCTGGTATGAGATGGGAGTCAAACCATGTTGCGATTCAAGTTGTGGAAGACGACGAGATGAACCTCAATGCTTGAATCATCGCACACGCCTCGGCAAGCCACACTGACTAACTAAAGTTAGCGCCAGCATCAGCCACGTTCCCGCCACGGTCACCATGAAACAACGAAGGAACGATGCATGATCTGAATCCCAGAAACATCATCTCATCCGGACTATACATCCTAGGAGCCAGTGACACGCGTACGCGGATCAAATGTTCATTGTCTTTGCGATGAACCATGCCGGCCTACACTTACATATCTATTTGGCTAAAGTCTACGCGTTCTCAAGTTCAGTATCCATTAAATGGAACAGCCAAACACACTTCATCGGAGAAAGCCATAGCTTGTCGCTTTTAAGATCCCACTGCCTCGGCATACCGGTTTCCTCGCTCCCCATTCCTCATAGGTGTTCCAATACTCCCTCTACGCCCACCAGCACCCCAAGCCCTAACCTCACTTTCTTACACTCAAATTTCCAAGCTACCTCAATCGCCCCATGGGGAGTAGACACACTCGCACTAAGTTTTTCATGTCTTATATGCCGTAGCACCCGAAGGCTACCTTTTGGCATAAGCCAGGCAGCGTGTATACAGAGTAACGTATCTGCCTCTAATATATTTTAGTTTTTGTCGTCACGTTTTCTAAGCCTTATAGTTCAACGAGCAAAAGTCCGGGCAATGTTATGCCGAGGCCACAGGTTGAAAACTTGCAGAACAGTCCTTCATGCTTCGTGTCTACCCCTTCGGCATTACCAACCATCGTAAACTGTCATTCTAAGTGTTTCAAGGTACTTCGGGGTCTCTGATACGAGAGAAACATCCTCATGTTGTGCGACGTACCACGACGACAGACACGGCCATTATTGAATGAGGTGGGCGTCACCTCCATAGGCAGTCACGTCAAAAAGCTATGCAACGGCTAGGAACATCACGAGTTCAAAGCATATACGCACACGACTAATGAGCATCAGTAACTTGAAGCCATATGATCTATCTAAGTATACCGCATGGCGCGTGGCAGCCAACACCGCATACACATCACATACGCACCGCACAGAAGAGCTGACATCAACATATTTATATCTTGTCGTGAAATTGAAGTCTTTGGGATGGGAAACTCAGTTTCGAGCGTCACAGCTTCGAAGCTTCACTCCATTCAACCCACAAATCACTGCGAGTACTAACCTCCCCACAAGCAAATATTTGCAGTAACAACATGGCTTCCACTGGCGGATCCGACCGTATTGACAACTTACCTCCCCCGCCACCCGTTCAAGATCTCAGCAACTTAACTTCTCGCAATGGCCGCAAGAGGAGGCGAATATAAATGCGGCTCAACTACACCTCACGAGCATTTGCCTTACCCTTTCGTGAAGAGCACCATCACCAGAGCCACGTTCAACCTCTTATTACGGACATCAAATCACTGCCACATCATCTTCTCCAGGCATCAACCCTTCACACCCTCCTTCAGTAACACTGCCATACAACTCACTCAAACTCCTTCTAAAAACCTTCTATATCGCATGCACTACCTCAACTCCACAAAACACGTTCAACCACCTTTCAACGCAACCAGTCAGGACTTTGAACGCCCCCTCAACACCACCCTCGAAGACAGCATCCACATGCCGCAAAACTACAACAATCGCAACCGGCGCCGTCAGCCGCAAGGCGCAGGAAGCCGACCCCAGCGCCCCAATGCACCTATCGAACAACCAGCCATTCCAACATCGCCATCTCACGATGCAAGCACAACAGCTCGCTTGAACACCGACACTGCTCCAGTGCCCATGTGGGACAACGCCAGCGGCGCGATCCACGACATACCACGCCCCTCACGAGCCGAGCTCGTATCTGCATCATACGACGAGCCCCAAGTGCCCATTCCTCGCGGCCTGTTCGAGCCCAGCGGCTTCAACGCAACGCCGCGACGAGACAGCATGGCGCGACGACCGCCACCACTGGTCTCGGAGCGGGAGATTCGAGCGCGGATACGAAGGGCAGATTTCCGGCCTATCACCGAGGCTATGCAAAGCCCACGGCCAGTTCAAGGCGGCGTGAGTGCTGGAGAAAAGAGTGGGGATGGGCCTGCACGGTCGGCATTGGCGGACAAAGATGCGAATAGGACGCTTGGAAAGGCTGGAGCGGGTAGGACTTTGTACTCGAAGATCCATGAGAAAAAGAGCACGTGGGACGGGCTGGGGGCTGGAGACAAGGGCGCGCATGGCTTGGCCGTTGTCGTGGACGAGCCATTGCCATTGAAGGTGTTCAGGAAGCGGCCTGCCCTGGCTTCTCAGGGTTCGTCTTCAACACTCGACCATGTGCGTCAATTGCGAGCTGCAGAGCAAGAAAAGAAGATTGCGGTGTTGTGCAAAGACCTGAGCGCTGTCAGGATCGAGGATTCTGGTGTAAAGGACGATGTCCCTGCATCCGACAAGGGAAGCAGCAAGATGGCTTCTACAATGCAGAAAACTCCAGATCTCCTTCCAGACCTGAAGCTTTCTGATTCTGATTGGGCGAAGCCTCTGCATGCGATGGCTACAGCGACTCTATCAGAAACGGGTCTAAAAGTAGCGCCACGAAGTCAGACCGCTACCACGCAATCAGCAAACGACGGAGTGGACCAGGCGATCGAGTCTCTCGCCATGGCCATGGGCGATATCAGCTACTTCCAGAACATCGTGTCGTCACCGCCAACGCATCGGACTTACGAACGGAAAAGCGCTATTCCTGCACCGCTAGAGGTAAGTGCCATCAAGGTTGCTGATAACGCGCAGAAGATCGGGGTCAAAGATCAGCTGGGACCTTCATTGCCGATGCCCGGGACCAAGGCGGAGGCCCCAAAAGAAGAGAAACAGAAGCCGGTGCAAGAGAGCGCCAAGGCATCGAAAGAGTCGATTGCAACTGTGTCTTCGGGAACGTTGTCGGAGTATGAAAGGGTCGGCACGCCGGTGAATATGGAGAGTGACCAAAATGGCGGCGTGAGAAGGAAGTGGTATAAGGGGTTCCGCCGATGAGTGGAGTGGATATGGCTCGTGAAGCTTAGTTGAGGACATCTTTGTCCTCGTGACGTAGTCATTGGGCCGTGTGAGGCTTGCTTCTGCGACTTATCTATCTTGTTGTGATAACGAGCTGTGCTGGAAGCGAATGCTGGGGATGCGAACAGCTAATTGTCTCATTATTGTAGTGTCGATGGGCAGTAAAATCGCTTACCATTTTATACATGCGGGTTGAGAACTCTCGACGTTTCTGTTTGTTGGGAGCAGCGATCGTGAGCTTCCCATCCTCACTTTCACCGTGAAGAGCTTCTTGCGGAACATAGTCTGTCATCTAACGTCGCCTTGGCAGCCATCACATCTCTCGAACTCCACCGAAGCAGTCCGACAGCATTGACTCAGCAAAGGTGGGATCACGATGCCGTCCACCGCCGTCCAGCAGAGCGTATGGCTCCTGCATATGTACCCAACACTCGCGTTGGAAGCCAGCTACCGTGCACGATACGCCCCCGGTTTGTGCGCACTGCGCTTTGGAGTGCAAATGGGCGAAATCAGTCTGCAGCAACTGCTCGTTCTGCAGTACCATGAGCGAAAAGCCATCGTCGAACATGGACCCTACATCGATGTGTACCTCGGCGACACCCGCGTGTACAAACGGACTTCTCGGACCCTTCTCTTTGCTTCTTGTCCGGACGTAGGCCGCTTCTTGGAGCCGATGCATGGCCGCCTCGCGATCTGTTTGCCGCAAGGATTCTGCAATGCCCTGGTAGTCAAGCTCGCCGTATTGTACATGGAGCAGATTCTACTGGATCCGAGAGTGCGAAAGGCGCCGTGGAAAGTCTGCGACGACTTCCAGTCATACATTGCGCTTGCTGAGCTGCTTGCAATCATCGGCATGCCGGAGACTGCGAAGAAGCTCGAGGGTGCGATTTTGAGAGCAATGCGAGAGCGCCCACTGCGAGCTGAGCATATTCGCGCCGTCTGGAATCGCGAGAACGCTCTCTACCCATCGCATTACGCCGAAGCGATGGCTGACAACATATTGACCTTCGCATGCGTCGCCAAAATCGAGCATTTCCTGGCAGAACACGACGTCAACCCGGTGAAGAGCTACGGGGAGCGAATCAAGGAGGGCATTCGGCGTTTGACGGACCGATGGAAGGAAGCAGAGCCTTCTGAAACCGAAGCGTAAGTCCAGATTACTTTCACCTCGACGAGAAATCTGCAATTCATCACTTGAATGTGGCTCCAAGGCCTGTATCCCACTATCGCCCGTCATCGAGCTCTACTGACCATACTGAAGCAGATCGAGAGGTCGTGCAAGGGGTGAATTGGCGCAACTTGAGCAGATCCTGTGGGACCCTGCAAACGTTTCGTTGAAGCTGTTGGTCTGGACAGCCGATATCCTGGCGGCTACAACGCCGCTGGAGCCCACTGAGTGGATTGAGATCCGTGCCGTGAAGATCAAGTGCAGTGCACTTGGTCTGGCAGGGGTGAAGAAAATAGTCTTGATGAAGACAGTCGATTTGGAACATGAGAGGGATTACTAAGCGAAAGAGGCGGGATATAGGCTTGAATGAAGAGTTGTTTTGACAAGTAGTAGCATACAACGTATATATTGATGATGGCGCATGATAGCGTGAAAGGTTGGGCGCCCTTGTGAAGCATGCTGAATGGAGGGAAAAAAGTGAATAAAGTTGCTCAACATTGTTGAAGGTCGTCAGGCTGAGATTGCACATGCTAAGTGAACGTCCACAGTTGTTCGTGGTATTCGAAATTGTCAATACCGCCCTATCGCGCCGTGACTGTTAAGTGGTGGTCGCTAGAAGTAATGACGATGGATGCGCGTTGGGCAAAACGAAATAAAGCCCGCCAAGACATGACGTAAGACGGTCGCATCGCCTTCCGCGTCTCCCAGTGTTGTCCTCTACACCCACAGGAACGCAATCATGTCTTTCCCTGCAATGCACCATTCCTCGCCACCATGTCTTCCACTGCCGCACCTCTTACGCCGGCCCAGACACATGCCCTCTTCGATATCCTGATACACCACCAACTCTATGCCGAAATAGAAGCCTTTAAATACCCCTCGACCATCGACCAGTATGGCTACCCGTTCAAAAAGGCGGATGGCACGCAGTCAACGAGTCCGATGCTACAGAATATGCTCAACAAATTTGCCCTGACAAACCCGGCGCTCAAGAAATTAGGCAAAGAGTTCTGGCAGGACAAGGTTGGCGTGCTCGTCGCGAAGCTGGCGGAAGCTGAGCTGAGCGAGAGCTACGATAAGGGCGCTATTGGGTCACGGAAGGCTCTGGCTACGGCAGCGAGCAGTATAGCCGAGTATATCGCGCGGGGCATGTTGGGAGGATATCCCGTCACTAAAGGGCAAAATGGGCAGAAGCAAGACTACGACACTAGCAAGCCCGAGGATGTCCAGCGGGGCTTCGACGACCTCATGCACGGCCTGATATATGGAGACCTATTGGATCAAATGTACGAGAAGGTCAAGGAGACAGGGAAGCTAGAAGACCACCCTGGTGTGGTGCAGGCAGGGCACGAGTACATGCTGCTAAAGTGGGTGTCATATGTCTCCGTCGTTGACCTCAGCTAACCATAGCAGCGCCGCATCATTCCTACATCATGTGTTTATCATGTCACCAGACGGCCAATACCTCGTACGCCTCCTCGAGAACGCGCATAGACTCATTCCGTATATGGTCGTCAAGCAAACACTTCGCGTGGGAAATGCGGCGACCATGATCAACGGCATGGTCAGGCTAGTACTCGCGAAGCTGTCAGTAACTGCCATGACCAACTGGATAGGCTTGACAAACAACTCCAACGATGGCATGAATCTATTACAACAAATCATCTCAACAGTGCTGGCATGGGACACTGCCGAGTTTCAGAAGCGAGCTGGCAAGCTCGAGTCTTCGCGCAATGCTCCAGACAAGAATGTCTTCAAGGCCATCAAGGCCTACGTATACGCATCCCGTGACAAGCACGAGTCTGCGCGCAGCAAGTCGATCCAGGAGTCCAAGTCCATCGTAGCCATTATCCTCGAATCCGCCGACCCTGCGATAGACCCCAACTCACTCAATGAGCACCAGCATAGCGTAGCCATGGAGTACTACAGCACGTTTCTGTCCATTCGCGATCGTGAAGAATTAACAAAAGTCGCCTGCAAGCTTCAGCCGGATATTCTCACCGCGGCGGTTCGTGAGGTGGTCGCAGCTATGGATCCAGTCATCCGTGCGATACACAACGCGGTCGATCTTTCGGGGACTTTGCAAGATGCCGAGAACTTTCTCACGGACTTAATCAAAGTATCGAAGCCGAAGAAGAAGGGTGCACGGAGCAGAGACGCCTCGCGCGAAAGCTCACCTGCACCGGCGAGTATTGCCGACCAAGACGCTAGCGAAGTTCCTACGGTAGAGGAGTACGTGCAGCTTCTGCGGAAGCATGCGCCATCTATGCACAAATTCATACATCAAGTCACTAAGAACTCTCCGGAGCTTGGGCAAGACTACTTGGCTTACGCGAAAACGATTTTCTCGGAGTTCAAGGTCGACGACCACGCCAAAGCCGCCGAAGAAAGGGGTGAAGGCGGTGCAGGCAACATGAGCGCACCACTACACGCTATGTTTTCTAGTCTTCCGACTGACAAACAAGAAGAGTTGAAGAAGCTACTGGACGAACACGAAGAACACTTGACGCGCCTCAAGCACACATCGTTATCCCGCTTAAAGTCAATCATGCAGCCGTCTGCTCCCCAGTCGAAGTCTCATCACCATGGCACACAACATGGTCCGGGAATGTATCTCTCGCGGTGGAATTCGCTTCTTGATTCCACCCTGATATCACCGGCGAGCGTCCACGGTCCTGTTCGAAGAGGCTGGGAAGTCAAGGGCGAACTTGATGGAAAAGGTCTAAAGACCGCAACCACGCTACTCAGCAACAAGAGCAAGGACAAGAACTCGATGATGATGGCAACCGGTATAGGCGACGCTCAAGAACGCAAGGAGCGAAAACGTGACGGCATGGAAGAAGATAAGATCATGGCAGTCTGGGATGGCATGAAGGATGGCTGGGTAGGCGTCTGTCGCGGACTTGAAGTAATGGGCCCAGACTAGACGTATGGTGCTGTGCATTGCTGCACTCCCCTTCTATACTACAAGCGTCGGGGAACTATGACTAGACGCATTTTACGATCTGCACGAGGAGAAGGATACTCTTGATGCGAGGACTTGAATACCTCGGGCCATTGATGAATGGGAAACAATCAATGTCGGCTAGGCGAAACCTGAAACCCGAGACTACTGCTGCGCCATCATTTACCACGTGTGAGGTCTCTATTCCACTATCCCACCTGCCCAGGTGGGATTGGATTCGCTATGTGCCGTGTACGCGGGTCCGGCAGGCTATCGATACTGGCGACACGAGCAACAGCACCCTTGAGTCGAGTCATCATTTGGATCACAAATAGCCCCTAGTATTAACGATCGGCAGGCTCCTTCTCATCTAGCCACTTATTTGCCATTAGCGTATACTGCATCGAGTGTTGGCCGCTGCATTCGTTGCTGAATCATCCGTATCGCGCTAGCGGGAGAGGCGCAGCTAACCGTTGCTCAGCCTCGTCCTCAGCAATCTCTCCGGCCCACGCAATCCTTTTTGCTTGTTTCTGTGCCAATCATCGCGCGAGATGCCTTAGATGCCTGAATCCTCCTTTTACATAGCCGCTCTTTTACGAGACCCTGCACGACGATCCCTCGTGTCGCCGAAGCGCGTGAAACAACGAAGCCTTTCAATATGATCGTCGTTGGCTCGACACCAGTACTCGGGACCTGAGTTAGGCACGTCCTGAGGTACATGTATCTCTTATCGTTCTACTATTTGCAAGGCAGGATGTTACTGTCAGCGTCCTGAACGGCGGCAGCTCACCATACCCACTCTACTCTTGTTCTACCCTACCAACACCAACACATTATCCACTTTTGCGATGAATCTGCTTTTGAGGCAGATCTGGGCGCTGATCCGCAAGAACCTTCTTCTCATTTGCGTACGCCGACCCATATCCACGTTCCTTCGCGCATTTGCGATACCTCTTGTCATTGTGCTCGTCGTTGGGTACAGCAAGAACTTTTTCGCAAGTCCTCAGACATGGGGCGTGTCTTCTCCACACAACGTAAGCTTTACACCATTTTGAAGCACACTAGCATCGCAATTTCTGGGGGTACTCCTTTATGCTGACCCAGGAAAGATACGGTCGCTCAAAGAAGGCCTCGCTGCCAGCAAAGGACGAGACATCGTTGGCTTCATTGACAACGGAATGCGTAATGGAGACGTAGCTTCGGTCATCGACTCGCTCTCACGACAAATTCGAGATGCGGGTAACACCGCCGTAGTTTACAACGGCACCTCTGCCTTGGCTCAGGAGTGTCGAACAAACACGAAAGGCGTATCCCCGTGCTATGGCGCCGTCATTTTCTATTCGAGTCCTTCTCAAGGCACCAATGAATCTTCACAAGGCGTTTGGAACTACACCATCCGTGGTCAAGGTGCTCTCTGGGGAGGATCTGTCGACGTCACAAGCGATAGGAATGGAGCCGAAATCGATCTTCTGCCGCTACAGCGCGCTCTCGAAGGCGAGATCATTGCGCAATCTGGATCGAACGATGCCTCCAAAATTCCGGATAAAATGGATGTCATGCTTTATACCGAACAGGATCAGACGGTGCTCGACCGATCAAGGACGTCAAATTATCTAATGTACTGTATCTACGCCTTTGGTCCCATATTTGCCTTCGCTATGCTCGAGCTCGTCTACCACATGACGTCCTTTGTTGCCAAGGAACGCGAATTGGGTATGTCTGGGCTCATCGATACCATGATCTCTGGAGGCTCTAACATCCGTGGTCGCCTGGTACGGCAGATCTCCACTTATATCTCGTTCGCCTTGGTATATTTTCCCAGTTGGCTAGCGGTCGGTCTCGTCATCTCCCTTGTTTCCTTTCCGGTCACCTCGCGAAATCTACCTGTCGGGTTCGTGATCTTAGCTGGCTTCTCGTTGACCTCCTACTCGCTATTTGGCGCTTCGTTTTTCCGGAAGGCACAACTAAGTGGTTCAATCATGATCGTCATCGCGCTCGTTGGAGCCATCCTACCTGTCGTCCTATTCGAGCAGACCAAAATTGTCTGCACTATTCTCAGCATCCTCTTCCCTTCAGCAAATTTCACTTACTACATCACGGGCCATGCGGCATTCGAATCAGAGAACAAGCAGGCTTCAATGACCGGGTCAGCATACAAGCCTGAGGAGATGATTGGTCAATATCGTATGCCATTGTACTTTCATTGGGTCATGGTTGTCGTACACATCCTGATCTTTCCTCCAGTGGCTTTTGCCGTAGAGCACCTGCTGCACTCGACTGCTTCTCAGTATAGGAAGTTCGAAAAGCCTGCGAGTGTGGGCGATCCAACAGTCACACTGTCTGGCTTTGCAAAGACGTGAGAGACCCCTACCCTCAAGGGAGAACGTTGAGCTAAACATACCGCAGATATCATCCTGGATTCTTTTCTCGCATTTTCAAGCGTCGGCAAGATGTCCATGCCGTAAAAGGCATAGATTTGCAAGCATACGCAGGACAGATTCTGTGCTTGCTTGGTCCGAATGGCAGTGGAAAGAGCACAACCCTGAACTGCATTGCTGGTGATCAGAAAGTCTCATCGGGGCGCATCACCATCGACCCGACCGGCGGCCTCGGCTACGCACCACAGCACAATGTCATTTGGTAAAGTTATTTGTCTTGAAGATTCGAGCGGTTCTAACATCTCCAGGCCGGAGCTGACTGTGGAAGAGCACATCCGAATTTTCAGCGACCTGAAATGCCTCTTCGACGTCAACGAAGAAGTTGTCAAAGAGCTTGCCAGAGGCGTCGATCTCTCAAAGAAGCTCAAGAAGAAAGCAAAGACACTGTCTGGCGGCCAAAAGCGCAAGCTGCAGATGGCAATCATGTTCGCCGGCGGCAGTGCCGTATGTTGCGTGGATGAAGTGTCCACCGGTCTAGATCCGATTTCTCGCCGTCGTATCTGGGAGATCCTCTTAGCTGAACGTGCCCGACGGACCATCATCCTCACCACGCACTACCTCGATGAAGCAGACTTTTTAGCCGACGAGATCGCGATCATGTACAAAGGCTCACTCCGTGCTTCGGGAACGTCCGCCTCCCTCAAGCACATCTACGGCGATGGCTACACTATCAAGCTGCCCTACCACACCAACGTCGAGCCCGTCATCTCAGGAGAAGTACACAGAGAACAATCACGGCATCAGACTGTGTTCCGTGTTGCTTCCGCCTCGCTAGCCGTCGAGCTTGTGGAAGAGCTGGCGAAACACGGTCTTCGCGACTATCAGCTCTCTGGACCAACGATGGAGGAACTCTTCATCAAAGTGACCGGCGAAACCATACAATCTAGCGAAGACGACACAGAAAATGAGAAGTCTGCTAAAATGAAGGCATCGCAGGTCATGGTTAACGTGACTGAAAGTGACTATGAGCTTACAGAAGGCAAGCCAATATCAGTGTTCAAACAATGGTGGATCCTGCTCTGCAAACGCTTCCGCATACTCAAGCGCCGATGGATCCCATACTTCGTCGCCGTGGCCTTTGCTATTGTCGGCGCAGCAGTTGCACCACTACTCATCAAGTCTGTCAAAGAGCCCATGGCCTGTCCCCAACCCGCCGATCTCATCTACGACTATGCTTACCGGAACGACTTCGGTACCGGATACTCGTCCGCGTACGCGGGCTACTCGTCGGACATAAAGAAGTACGTTTTCGGACCAGCCAACAGCCTCGATGATGCTGGCCTGGAACTCATGGCCGATGTATATGGTACCAACTACACAAGGAGCTATTCGTCATACTCGACCTTTGGGTACAACAACGCCACGGAGATCCGGGATCAACTGCTGTTGGTCAATACATTCGATGAGTTCCGCGACGCGGTGCGCGAAAATTGGAAAGCACAGGCTGCGCGGTACACTTACGACGATTACGCACCGTACACGACAATTAAGGGCGGCATTTGGCTGGGGGATGGAAGCTCCAAACCTACGGTGCTGGTCAATGCTCGACGGGCAGACTTGAGCGGTCAGATGCTGAACATGTTCAATGTTATGAGAAGCGGTGTGCCCATCTCCGCATCGTACTACTCGTTCCCGCAGACGAAGATACCGTCGTTGATTGACGTCAAGCCGTTGATGTTTATCATCTACTACGGGCTTATCATGGCGTGGTAAGGCTTCTCGTGAAAATCTGATGTGGGCAGTGCTGATTTGCAAATAGTTATCCAGTCTTCTTTGCGCTCTACCCGACAAATGAGCGCATATCGAACGTACGCAGCATGCAATATTCGAATGGTATTCGGCCCATCCCGCTTTGGCTCTCGCATCTGTCGTTCGATGGCATTTTCATTGTGGTCATTAGCGTCGTGGCTACAGCGCTGCTGTCCGTCTCGACTCCCATCTGGGTAGGTCTAGGCTTCGTCTTCCTGATCTTGCTGCTCTATGGCATCGTGTGCGCGCTTCTGAGCTACATCATCTCCATGTTCGCACGAAGCGCAGTAACTGCGTGGTTTATGATGGCATTTGGTCAAGTCATCTTCTACTTCGCATACTTTGGCGGTATCATTGGCGTGCAGTCGTCAACACCCTACGAGGACTTCGAGTATATGATGAACGCCCTGTTCTTCGGCCTTGGAATCGTGTCCCCCATCGTCAGCCTCGAGCGCTCCCTCTTCATCGGCCTTCAGCAAATGGGTTTGATGTGCAACGGTCGTAGCATAGGCTCCGTTTACCTCTACGGCGGCCCCATTCTCTACCTCGTTCTACAAGCCATCTTTCTCTTCGGCTTACTCCTCTGGTGGGACAGCGGCTTCGTGATGCCTTCTCAACGCTCGCTCAAAGCCACCATCGACCCCGAAGCAACCGACCTGTCCCCCGACCTCATCGCCGAGCGCAAGCGCCTCGCCTCATCCTCGACCGATCTCCGCGTCGACTCCGTCACCAAACGCTTCGGCAAGAACCTCGCCGTCGACAACGTCACCTTCGGCGTCCAGTCGTCCGAGATCTTCGCCCTGCTCGGCCCCAACGGCGCCGGCAAGTCAACCATCATATCCATGATCCGCGGCGACATCAGGCCCTCGACTTCCGCATCCGCAATCGCCGTCGCCGGCCACTCCATCCTCACCCACGCCGTCGCAGCGCGCGCCAACCTCGGCGTCTGCCCGCAATTCGACTCCGCCGACGTCCTCACCGTGCGCGAGACACTGCGCTTCTTCGCCCAAACACGAGGCGTGCAAGACATAGCGCACAACGTCGCCACCGTCATCGCCGCCTGCGGCCTCGCCGACTACACCAACCAGCTCGCGCAGACGCTGTCCGGCGGCACAAAGCGCAAACTCTCCCTCGCCGTCGCACTCGTCGGCAATCCGCGCGTGCTCGTCCTCGACGAACCCTCGTCCGCCCTCGACGCGAATGCAAAACGCACGCTCTGGCGCTGTCTCCAGACCGTGGCCAAGGGCCGCGCCGTCGTGCTGACTACGCACAGCATGGAAGAAGCCGACGCGCTCGCGGACCGCATCGCCATCGTGTCGGCGCGCATGCTTGCCGTCGGCGCGCGCGAGGACCTGAAGCGGCGTGTGGGGGACAACTTCCACGTGCATCTCGTGTCGCGGTCGGCGCCGCGGACGTCGGCGGGCGAACTGCAGGCCATGCGCGACTGGATTGCGGCGACGTTTGCGCAGGCGAGCATCAGTCGCGAGACGCAGGGCGGGCAGATCCGGTTCGAGGTGGCGGCTGCGGGGCGCGATGTCGTGGGGCTGATTCGGGTGTTGGAAGAGGCGAAGGGGGCGCTGGGGGTGGAGTATTATAGCGTGGGGAAAGCGACGCTGGATGAGGTGTTTGAGAGTATTGTGAAGCGGTATGGAGACGAGGATGTGGTTGAGAGGTTTCAGTGAGATGGGATGAGCTTGTATGTTTGGGTTACAACCAAAATGTTAGATGTTAGAACTTCTATTGCGCGTTGGGATCGGTTCGCCAGAATGCTGGAGTTGTGAGGAAGTGGGCCGTGACGGTGCGCGCGAAACGAGATAGATTGTCAAGACAGTCTGGCGTGGAATACTCGACCCTTCACACACCCACCCACTGCATCCTAGCACCGCCACTTTACCCTCATCGTCGCTGCGGTGGCCCGGCAATCACGTTTCGTAGCGCCGAGATCACAGACCGTCGTACACCGGGCCTGGACCCCGATGGTCGACTTTCCCTTCCTGCGGATCTTCGGTCGCGGTCTCGATAGCGACGCGGTTCGGCGTCGCGCAAGGACGCGTCAGTGTGCCTTGTCCCCCGGAGACGGGAGCTGTATCTATAGTCATCTCGCGCTTGCGGTGTATTGGAAAAGTGTGCGTCGTGGTGGTCATACTCGTCGTAGGGATTGTAGCTTGATGGTTCGGCTCTTGGGCCACGGTGATGGTCGTAGGCAACGTGGGGAGCTCTGTGGTCTCGATGGGAGGAGGGGGTTTCTTCGCGTCGATAGGGGTTGTAATTGTAGTCGGTTGGATCGGGGTCGTATTCGTAGCTGTCGGGGCTCCGCCTGGAACCTTCTGCTCTCCTGTGGTGGTACGGGTCGTCGTAACCCCGAGCATCTCGCTCTTCCCGGCGACTGGATGACGTGAAATTACCGCTATTCGCTGGAAGATAGTCGTCTGAGATGTTTTCTTCTTTCCAGGCTTCATTTGAGAAGGTGTTGAAGTCAGTGCGTAAAGCCATGCGTGCTTGACGCGATCGACTTATTGGTGATCTTGAGCGCGACGACATCCCACTCGAGAGCGAAGACGTCTCACTTAATGGATGTCTGTGCCGGATCTCCATGGTGTTACGGTTTAGGAACCTTCTGTACGCGTCTGGTTGTAGGTTTCGGGCTTGGTCATATTCATCATCGGACCCGTGCGCGATTGCGGGGGCTTCTGAGGAGTAGGGGTTTGTGTTTGGTTCAAAGTCACCCTGTGGGATGGTTAGAACCACCTGAGAGACCATTTCAGCGCTTGTGTACCTACATCGATACTCATGACAAGCTCCAAGGATTGCTTGACATCTTCCATATCGCACTTTGGAATCGTAGGCTGGTAATCCATCGCAAGTTGAAGACATGTATCCTTCAACTTTGCATACTTAAGTTGCATGTCGTTTGAGTTTGACCTTCTCATCATTCTAGTATCTCGCTGAGGCAGAGGATCGCGACCCCTGTGCCGTCGTCGTTTTCGCCGATCTGGTCGAGACCACTTCGTATGCCTATCCACTAGTCCAAGCCTAACAAGCTCGACACTGTCAACGCTTGACGCGCTACAGCTCCTCGATCGTTCTCGAGACTTTTGGGACGGGAACTCGCTCATTTCTATCGCAAGTTCGTGTGAAGTGACTGCGAACTCACGTATGGCCGCATTGCGCGCATACATGCGATCAGTGTGGTCAAAAAGAAAGTCGACGGTTTCGACGCTACCGGAGTGCACAGCAAATCGAATGAAAGGATCTAGGTTTCTTTGCTGTGCTGCTGTACCGATAGGCCACCCTGTAATTGACGCATTGACTAGTCCGCCTTGATGTCTGTGAGCTTTGGTCAATGTTCGTACCTGCGGTACCAGATTGTAGGTGACAGCGGTCGTGAGCGCGCCATTCTTGACAGCGTATACATGCTGCTCGATGTTACCGTTCAAAGCGTATGTTGAAAACGTTGATGTTGTCATACTGCAAATCTCAAGCAGATTTTGCGTCGCAATGA
>TARA_R110002003_G_scaffold9_41_pt1 | contig 42296 bp, 36 predicted proteins | sample TARA_R110002003 | Tara Oceans TARA_R110002003 (sample SAMEA4396441) | marine metagenome | biome: Westerlies Biome; feature: [SRF] surface water layer (ENVO:00010504); material: water (ENVO:00002006), including particulate matter (ENVO:01000060) such as... | depth 5 m | reverse complement strand
ATGATCGTATTGCTCATCATACGAAGGCGGTGCACTCCTCTGACTATTGTGGTGATTAGTAGGTAAAAATATGGAAGAATAGATGTTTATGACCACGTAGGAACCACCTGCTGCCACACGAATTGATTCCTTGCAAGATGTCAGCTCCGGATGCAATCGACACCATCCGGTCCGATACCTCGTAGATTTCGAACAAAGCTTCTCGAGATAAGTGCGGATTATCCTTGACAAACTGAGGGTTCTTCAGACTACAATACGCCTCTAGTGGAGCTAGCTAAGCCCGCCCTCAAATTTCTACTCCTCATCAGATGAGGTCAAATTTCGGTGTGACTGCAAGCTCCGGATCGATCTTAGACTTCGTACAATCAGCGCGAGTCCAAGGAGGAACAACTGGGCCGGAGAAGACTTACGTATCGCCACTTCTTCCGCACGTCCTTGTGCGCATAGCGCTGAAGGATGAGCTCTGCATCAGTAATGACACCAAAGTCGCCAAAGCATTTCACGAAGCTGCAGGATGAAACGTGCTTGTTGTAGCTGGATTTGCGTTCGTCGCATGGACCGTGGTCCTCGTAGCTGGCGCCAATGTTTTTGATATCTTTCCAGTACTCAACGACACTGCGGCGCATGACATCAGTGTTTGAGGGGCTCGGATATAGACCCGCGACTTGCAGACCCATCAGAAGAATGCCAATTCTGCTTGCAACGCATAGCGGCTTCTTGCACAAGGTCGGTTTCTGTGGAGATTTGGCTACATCGTTCAGGCTGACGGTGCAGATGGCGACCCAAGCCGACAGAATCGAGGAGCGAATGCGGTCGATCTCTCCTACGGCACAAAGGTCAGCATCTTCAATGCTTTAAGGACCAAAGTAAAAGCACATCTGGAACAATGACTTACCCGAAACGCGCGGCGGCAAGTCCGATCGCAATGGCACTTTGCCTTGTTTTTCATCCTTATAAAAGTAGCCACCTGACTCATCGACCTCAACATACATGGCAAGGTGCTTGACAAGACAGTCGTAATCAACTTGGAGCTTGAACGCCGAGACAATGACTGCAAAGTCCTGCAGATGCCTATCGATAGGCCACTGTGCGCCGGGTTGGTGGTGAGGCTTTAGCCACTGCTTGAAGTCCATCCCGATGCGCACAGCATTCTCAACCTGATACTTGTCCGCAAGCAACGCGATGTCGACAAGCTCCTCTCGGGATAGCTTGTCCGGAAGCTGGGTCAACTGGAAGTGTGCGATCCGTAGCACAATCAGGAAAGCGTCGCAGGAGTCGTCGGGAAAGCTGATCTCGGACTGCTCGCTCTCGGCCCAATGGCTGCTCATCATCTTCATCCAGACGATGCTCACGTTCCTGAATGAGGCCTTGCTGACGCGGAAGGCCTTCTGGCCTTTTGGGTGGCTCGGGGTTCCCACAACCAGAGTCAGGTCGGGCATGACATCAATGTCGATGACCTTCAGGTTCGCATCATTTGCTTTGCGTTTCAGGTTCTTTGACGGCGCTGCCACATCTTTTGGTGGACTGCTTCCAAAGAGGGACGTCGCACTCGTGGGAGTGGCAATGGTTGTCGTTGGAGTCGATGCGACAGTCTGCTTGCTACCACCTTCATTTGGTGCTCCTCTTGTTACTGCCATCTTGTGGAGAATATCCTGAACTGCGTGGTCTTCGTCGGCAAGCGCTACAGTGGGTGATGTTCTTGGAAGAAGTTGTAAGAAAGATCGGCGGCTTGAAGAAGAGAGTATGGAGGTTGGTAAGTAAAGCTTATGGCCAAGTGAGAGACGAAACGATAGTAAAGTAGCTTAGACTGCTCGATTTCATGCTAAATCCGACTTCACCTGATCTCGACGACTTGCCTCACCGTGAGTCTCGGTGAAGGGCCATTGGGTCAAGCTAGCGCGTGAAGGTGTCGCTATGGTCCGGAATTAGACCAGGTTCAGGGCCGGGTCGAAGACTGTAGAGCACATGCCTGCCATATATATCGTGAAAGTGAACAGCACGTTAGGTAGGGACATTCCAAAGTACCAGATACTACTGGCGATATGAGTATCATACTGGGTGTAGGTTCAGTACATCCTAGACGCATTAACCTCTCTCTTGATTCAGTTAAGACGCATACTTTGGTCTCTTCATATTGAGCGTCGTTTGCCTGCGTGAAGGACAGCTTCTGCATTATATCTAAAGTGCAACTGGTGAGATCTGACATTTGTGTAACTTCGCTGGTTACTCAAAGACGACGTGCTCCGACAAAATCGGAACAAAAGTCGACCGAACCAGATTTCCGGCGAGCAGCCATGAAGCCTGATTAACATTGGTGGTTGGCATTCAGCCTCGTGGAATGACCCCACTCTGACCGTCGTACCTGGCGCGAGCGGCAGGCAGCAACGACGTCTCCAACACCCCCGATGCACTGATCTTCTCTAGCATCCTGCACGGATCTGACTATCCGATTTCATCCAGATCATCTACATCGCGCTCGCGTTATCGAGGATGGAGGGATCTTTACTTCGGAAAAGTAAGACAGTCTTGCTGCCTGACAGCGCTGAGATCGCAAGGCTACGAGCACACACCGCAATGTGAGCTGCCAATGAGCTGCACACACTATTGTTACTGATTAATTATAGTGAGACGAAGAAGCTTGATATAGCGCGAAAAGCGTGTGTATTATCACGCAGGCGTTACCAGCTCTACTAAGTCAGCCAGGGTCATCGAAGACGGAGAAGAACTTCGAGTAGCCTCGCGGCGGAAGGACATTATCGAGTCTCAGCTTGCCAGTCGACAGCGAACAGTGGAGTCCCTCGAGTGGTGAGATATTCTGACGAGATTGGTGTAAGCAAAACTCATACTTGTGCAGGCAAGTGACTGCGGAAATTGAGCGATGCTCAGCCCGCTTACTCAAGCCGCTTCTGCACACACTCGAAACAGTGCTGGCCCCAGAGCTTCGCGAGATGGTCTATGGGCACCTTATCGACATCAGCCATCCAAAGGTCATTCCAGAAATTGAGCCAATGATGCCCCCGCCCCCTCCCTCCATGCCTCCTCTCCCACCAAGCCCGCCCAGGATAAGAAGAAGAAAGATGAGTAAGCATAGCCCTTTCGCTGGCAACTACCTCTTCGATCCAGTCATCATGGGGTTCTCGTTAAGCCGCGAGATCAAGTACTTCTTCATCACTAAAACCCCGTTCTACTTCCGTGGTTGCCAAAACGCCGAGCAGCTTGGCCAGGTTCTCCGCGTCCACATGCCTTTTGGCAAAGGTAAGAGAGTGCGCGACGTCGTCCGCCGGTTGAGGGTGTATCTCCGGTGCGAATCTCACGGATTCTACCTCAGCAGTCTGCCAACCGGTCTTCCGTACTTCGAAACCCTCGAAGACCGGCGTCGTCGTGGCGAGCGTCATATGTACGATTCGTACGGCCTTCGTCTGAAGGCTCTCCGCGATCTCCCATACGATAAGCACAAGATCAAACTCGAGATCTGCATCTTCCACGACCTCTGCTCAGGTTTGGGCGCCAAGGATGAAGATGATCGTCACAAATACAATCTACTGGAGACTGTAAAACCCACGTACGCTCACGCAAAGGAGGGTGGTGCTGACGTTGCGGTACGGTATGAGAACTTCCACACTGGAGCTGGATCAGACGTCAGCTGGGAGCTGGACTTGGATGAGGAGGCATCAAGCGAGGTACGTGTATTCCGCAAACAACCACAAGCGTCCTCAGTTGATTCGTATGAACAGCGGGAACCGGATTTCATTCACGACATACACGAGAACACGCCGGCCCGTCGCGCATGGCTGGAAAAGATTGCCGCTGCGCGCACTGCAAATCCCGATCGCTTCTCTGTGCCAAACATAAGCTGGAAGCACGCTCTTGTTAACGGTCCATTCTCAGCCTGCGTTTGCGAGGCTTGTGATAAGGACAAGTTCCGTTTCTCGGTGGATTCAATTCCTGTGGGTGTGGGTACCTTTCCTGTGAATGCTTTTCCTGTGGATGCACCATTGACGAGTTGTAACTTTGGCCCTGACACACTCTTCCCTCACACACCGGAAGATTTCGAGTTCGATGGAGGAGATTTTGATTTTAGTCATGTTCCTGAAGGTGTTGGTGACCTGTAGATGCGCGCATGCGTGCTTGTTAGCTTTAGCCCTGAATTATACTGAACGTGTGTGCTATGTATCGAGGTCGTGGTAGGCGGGCTGAATATTCTCGCGTCAGATGCAAAGGAGCATGACTTCATCTGGCCTATTCAAAGTACGCGAAATGTACTCAACGCTGCGGCCAGAACTCCGCTGCCCACGTCATTTCATCTACCACCTTCAAGATCCTTTCCTTCAACAACTCCTCGACGTTACAAGTATCCCTATGCAGCCTCCGCCTCTCATCAACCAAGGCCGGATGCACTTCCATTTCACCTCCTGCATCCAGCATAAACCTCTTCATCGATTCTGTATCACACAGGACCCCTATGATCTCCATGATGGATTTTCGCAGCAAAGGGACTTCTTGACCAATATCGATGGGCGGATATAGCCCGTGGAACGAAAGAAACCGCTGCAAGCCCAGTGCGCTACGACTTGTGCATAAGAAGCGTTGGGCAGGCGGAGCGTCGAGGATGCAGAACGTGTTCTTCGTGTCGTGGCACATGGTGAATAGCATGGAATAAGCGACTTGAATGATTGCAATTACGGCTTTGAGCCTGGCGCGTTCGATGACATCTGCATCCCAAACATCAGCAAAGCGGACATCAATCATAGCTCCATCAGAAAGACTCACCCAAAACATGGCTGGGTAGCAGGGTCGTGATAGTACGATTTGTAGAGGGAGCCACGAACCGACCTTCGGTATTGACGGGGCAATTCTGCGCGAGATGAAGCGCGAGATAGCGGTAGTCTTGATCAAGTCCAAACTGCCACGCCATATACAGCCATCGATACTCCGGGTCGAGGATTCGATTGCGATGCGGTCGAATCCAATTGTCGAGGTAGCCGACGACGAGATGGTTAAGACTGTACCGTTGCGCGACTCGGGCTAATTGGACCAATTCGTCCAAACTGAGTCGCTGAGGTAGCTTTGTCGGCTGCGCGTGTGCAATATAAAGGAATATTCGCATTGCATTGGCATCGTCATCGGCAAAGTGGATCGTCTTGGTGATCCGGCGTTTACGAAACCTCGTGCGATATGTGTTGCGCTTGATTGCTTGATACCAGCGCTCGCTGAGGTACCCAACGTGAGGTCGGGATACATAGAATTTGCGTAAGCCATTTGGAGAGTTGTCCATGCCTACGATAATAGCCATTCGGTCCCGCTTATGGCTGGTGGTGGTGATGTACTCCGTTTGGGCTTCGAGGGCCAGCGACAGCACGGCGCGGGACCTTCTATCGTTTGCCATAGCGATAGTTTGATAAGCGAAGACTTTGTCCTAGAATGTACCGATAGCGATACTAGATGCTGCAGCGGAGCGAGGGGGGCGGTTGCTGATACATCGGCATAACCTCAATGTTGGTAACCGAACGTGATGGTGATGGCAAATTTTGTGGATACACTCCTGAAGAGGAGGGTAGTGAAGGCCAGGAGCGTTTGGAAGGCACCTCCACGCACCAGCGACGTGCAAGTGCATGCGGTAATAATCGAAACAGTAGGAAGGTGCATGGCTCGCTTTGAGGATGCAGTCTGTTATTGAATGGTCTTGATATGTAGACCATCTGATTAGAGGATGTCGCGTTTGCAATCTTCACTCCTCGGCCGCGTACCCCATTCCTCTCCTCCACCATTCTCGGACCCCAAGGTCTGCCATTCGGGCACCGAACTCTTTCACACTGTCGACTTCCTCGGCTTTGCCATAGGGAATGCTTTGCTCTTGTGCTCTACTATTAGCATCCTCTTTGGCAGTAGGCTTCCTAACGAGCTGAAAATCTTTATATCGCAATCGCTGCACCGTCGATACCCATTCTTTCACTCCGAGCTCAGTACCCTGGCAGTACATGATACCGGGACATCCTCCATATCGAAGTAGCGCGTAGATGTTGTAATTCGCTGCTGCTTGTCGAAGTTTGGCGACCTTCTTGCGCGATGTAATGTGATGCGTTCGAATCAGCGCATTGTAGATACTTCCGGACATGCCATCGATGTATTTAGCTTTGGCGAGATCAGCACGAATGATTTGGGTCAAGTGGAGAGGAGGAATTAGCCCTGCTTGATGCGGAAGAAACACCAAAGCACGTGACGTCACTAGCGGCTTTTGATTTTCCAAGTTGGCGGAATGACGCAGGCGAGCATTGAGCATCAAATCTCAAACACGACCGCATGGATCGACTTCGTATACGGAGACCTGGGAAATTCGAGTAATGAAGCTTCCTGTGCTTCACGTCCCGTCGCCATCGGTATTGAGCTTCCTGAGAGCTCAGGTCAAGAATGCTTTCGAGTCGCCGGCAGCGCAATGCGCTGCGATAAGGAGAAACCGATGTACATACGCAACGACGTCAGAGAGAAGATGGTCTTCGCAAGATACCAGAACAGGGGCCAGAACGAGTGGTGCTGGTAGTCGAGATTTGGATGCCGTTCAGCCGAATGCACAGCAAGAATTTGGTGTCGAACACAAAGTACTGCTGCCCGCCTCCAATGGCTCGAACGTGCCTCGACACTCTCCACGATCTTCTTCAGCAATGCTCGAGCCGCTCGTGCATCGCCGTTGCTTCTCAACAACCCGCTCGCAAGACGTTTGGGAGATGTTTAAATCCGCACGCCGAAAGAAGCTGGCCCAGCTTCAAGCTCCCACTCCACCAGCGGACGACCCACCCGGCTCAACAGGCTTCGGCAGCAGTCTAGGACGTATAATGCGACCGGCAAACGAACTCAAGATGCGGTGTACGGAGCTCGACGAGCATGGGAATGTCACACTTGTCAGTGGAGAGTTCAAGAAGAGCGAGCTTATTGCAAAGTATGGCCTGCTACCACGAGATCTGCGGAAGATTGATTCGAGTCTGCTTCCACACATACTGGTCCGGCCGAGTGCAATTCTCATCAATCTGCTGAACTTAAGGGTTCTGCTCAAGCACAACCGGGTGTTGGTATTCGATGCCTACGGCACCACGGACTCGAAGTCGCAATCCGTCTTCATGTACGATCTCGACCTCAAACTACGACAAAAAGAGTCACCTGCGAACGGTACCCTCGCATACGAATTCCGCGCGCTCGAAGCCGTCCTCATATCCGTCACACTGAGCTTAGAGAAGGAGTTCGAGGGCGTGAGTGAGCCGGTCGTCAGAGTCCTTCGAGAGCTCGAGGAGGATATCGATAGGGACAAGCTTCGATACTTGCTCATCTACAGCAAGAAGCTGGGTAGCTTCGAGCAGAAAGCTAGGCTAGTCAGGAATGCGCTGGAAGAACTGCTCGAGGCAGACGACGATCTATCAGCCATGTACCTCACTGAAAAGGCAGAAGGGAAAACACGCGAAGACGACGACCACACCGAAGTCGAAATGCTCCTCGAATCCTACCACAAAGTCGCCGACGAAATCGTCCAGGCGGCAGAGAACCTCGTCTCCAGCATCCGCAACACCGAGGAGATGTACGTCTCACCCCAGATCCTGAGCCCTTCTCTACTTGCCACACAACCTCTCCTCTTAAGTCTGATCACTAACACCACCACAGTGTCAAAGCCATCCTCGACGCAAACCGCAACTCCCTCATGCTTCTCGACCTCAAGTTCTCCATCCTCACCCTCGCCATCACAGCCGGCACCTTCGTCGCCGCCCTCTACGGCATGAATCTGAAAAACTTCATCGAAGAATCCGACCTCGGCTTCTACGGCATCAGCGGCTGGTGCACCATCTTCGGCGTCATGGTCGCCGCGTACGGCCTCCAGAAACTGCGCAAGGTACAGAGGGTCAGCATGTACGGCCATGGCCCGGGCAGTATGGTCAGCAAGAGCCATAGTGGGTGGGGCTTGGGCGCGTGGGGCGGCGGTGGTGGCGCCAAGTTGGGCAGGGAGGTGCATGAGTTTAGCGGCAGTGTGAAGAAAGGCGAGAATCTGGCGGATGTGGTGGCGCGGGAGCGCGCGCTGGCGAGGAGGTTGGCCAAGGCGGAGTTGAGGGCTGACGAGGCGGTCAGTCGGTAGGTGATTGTGTTGTTTAGCATTTGTGTTTCTTGCTCTCTCTGCTCTGCTGAGATATCCCGACTCATGTCCTTTCGCGATGCTTGAATAGGCGGTACATACACTGGATTGCGGTTGCATAGCGATGGCGTTTTGGCGGGAGAAACAGGCTTTGGGTTATAGATTTGGGGAAATGTTGTTATACTGTTGTATACTAGTGTACATATTCATGCGCTCAGTCAAAGACTGTTCATCTCAACCACACGCAACGCATCACGTATCCTCACCCCCCTCTAAGCCCCGATATTCCTATCCATATCCCTCCCCCCTCCATACCCCTGCTGCCTCCTCTCCTTCGCAAACCCCTCATCCCGCTGCTCCTGCGCCGCCGTGCCCCCAAAGCCGCCTGTCGCACCGTCAGTCCGTCCTTCGCCAGCACTATCCCCTCTCCTCTAAGCGCAACATACCATCATTCGCCTCGCCACTCGAACTCGTCGTTTTGCCGCCCATGCCGCCTTCCTGGATGCTCTGTCCGTAGCGAATCTTATCCGCCTTGGTCACGCCCTGCGTGTTTGGCTCATCGGTCGCGGACTTGGGTTGCGAGGTTGCGGTGCCTGTTGCCGGATCTATGAAAGCCATACGTCAGCGTCAGCGTCAAGTCGATCTCGACAACGGAGGAGAAGGTGAAGGTTAGGGGAGGGTCGCACCGCCTAATTGACCGGCCTGCTTGTTGTGCGGCTCTACGAATGTGTGCACGCCTTCGTACTGCGTTTGTTCGCCGCCGGGCTCTGTGTCCATGAGGTTTTTGGACATGCTTGCAGTGGGGGGTGAGCAATTGCAAACGTGGGCTGTAGCAGGATCGACAATAGAGAATAGGATGTGGAAGGGAAATAGGGAAGCAGTGGCTGTAATTGTGGTGTAGGGAAGCTAAGTTATGAGGTAGCTTGCCATGACGTAATGTCCCAACGCGAAATGCATGCGCGCTCAACAGACGCCTCAACACCTTGCTTTACAGTGTACGTATAGTTGCATTGCCGGACAGATTATCGCGGGGTATGCATGCTTGGTCTCGTGGCGTGATTAGGCCGAGTCGAAGTCGATGCCCATGGAATAGCTGTGCGTATGAGCTTCAAGTTCAGCAGTGTGGAGAGGGTCAGTACACACCTCTCGTATATCCTCATATACTTTGCGACGAATGCTTCCAGATGGAAGATCTGCTTAGAGCCCATCTTACACCTATGCTCGTAGAAAGCAGCCCATTTGATGACTTCTGGCTTCAGCGCATCGTCTGTTTTGGGTATGAGCTTCCATGTGAGAGTCTTGATAATGGTCGTTGAATCGATACAATGGGAGAGGAGGTCGTATAATGAGGCTCGCACTTGCAGGAGTCGCTGTGGACTTCGCTCCTCGACGATTTGGCGCGCAATTTGCTCGATAAGAGCTTCCCAGTCCGGAGGTGGAATATGTGTTGTATCGGTGATTTTCTCGCTATTATTTGTTAGCACAATCCGAGGCAGAAGTCGACATCTCTAAGATGACATAAAACGTACTTCTGTGCATGTACCGCTTCAAACATCAACAGAGCCTTCCTCAAATTTCTGCCACTCTCCTTCGCAATCTTCTGGTTCAGGCTCTCGACCTCCTTCCAGCCTTCCTTCTTGCCCACGTTCTTGAGCACCCTGCAGATTTCGGTCTCTGTCGGTGCAGCCACCCTGACAAGCAGCGTTCTACTCCTAATTGGCGCAATGATGTTGCTGGTCGAGTTCGCTAGTAATATCAGCCTCAAATTGGGGCTGTATTTCTCCATTGTCCGTCTCAACGCCGCCTGCGCATCCCTTGTCAAGTGGTCCGCCTCATTGATCACTACAACCTTGAACCGCTGCTTCGCGCCTAGATCGACCTGTTGTGTTTGTGCGACTTCCTTGAGCAAGTCTTGCACGACTACTCTATCATAGTTGCCAACGTCTGAGGGCGTGATTTCGAGGTGGTACACGGATGCGACAATATTGAATTCGAGTTTCCGGTTCGAGGTGGTTTGGAAGACACGCGCATCGATCTTGATCTTCTCAACGCCGGGGCCATAAAGCTCTTTGAGGGTTGCGACTATGCGAGTCTTTTTGCCGGCGCCAGACGGTCCATATACGAGGAGATGTGGGAAGTCACCGCTTTGTGCCTGTGGAGAAGCTTCGTGTTAGAGTATGCGGAGCAGTAAACACAGCGGTGACCTACTAATGCTCGCAAGCGCTCTGAAAGGTCTGGATGGTAGCTTAGGGCTTCAAGATTGCGCGGCCGGTGCTTGTCTACAAGGAGAGCCATTTTGAGGTGCGGTGTGGAAAAGTTGCTTTACAGTCAATTCCTGCTGAGCTGGGAAACGCGTCGACGCGGGTAGCGCGTAGAGTGGTCTTGGCACGCCCGTTCACCGACGACGGTATTAAGCTAACCGCATCACGATGCTCTATGCATTCAGGATGTTGTGTCAAGCGTAATGAGAAATCTGCCAAAGAATACGTTTTCTATACGCGAGGCTACCGTAACACTACATTGGACTCTGCCATGCAGTCAGAAAGCGACCGATTAGCGGTATTGCACGCTCGGAGTGTATCCATCGAGACAGGGACTAATGTACAAAGGACCACCAGAAGCCAATCACCAGGATATTCAACCGGGTATTGCAAAGCAATCGCAGCTTAACAGTGGTATAGAACGAGATCCAATCTACAAAAGAAAGCTTGGCCGAAATGACCGGGGGAATCCATTGTGAGTCTTCTGAGAATATAGGGGAAGTCGTAACATCGTTATGAGCGTCTACGCGGCGCTGTCGTGCATCCTCAATGTCAGTAACGACGTGACTCATAGCCTCTGTCTTCGTAGCCGTTGTTGCCATTCCGGCTGCGGTAATCGTCGTGATCGTAGGTTGACCGAGATTGCGATTCGTAAGAGCTGTCGGTGCCGGCAGTACTTCTTCGGTGGTCGCGCTTCTTGTTGGCGTCTGCATCTTTACTGTACCGGCGTGAGTCTTCCTCGAAGCTGTGTAGATTGGACGTGTAGTAGCTGCTTGGAATGTCCCGCACGGTTGGGTCAGATTGCGTGCCATAGTTGGAGAAGCTTGGACTTCTGGCACGGCGAGTGCTTGCTTGTGCACCAGCGCGGGCTTGATTGCCCTGGTCATAATATGCATCGGTAGGTGGAGGCGCCCACGGCCCCTGGCCTGCTGTGGACTGTCGCCGTCTACGTTGCTCTTGTGCAGATGCATCCGCCGTGGCGCTTCGATGGAGATCGTCATCATAGAGCTTGCCACCGCCCGGAGTCGCTGCGTATGGCTTGCGTTGTCGCTCGATCGGTACCGACGAGGGTTCCATTTCGTCATCTGAAGCGAATGACCTTGACTCCGGCTGCGAGACATATGGGCTGCGGTCCCTCTCAAGGTTTGGATTCGCAACGGCGGGCTGACTTTTTGGGGGTGGTGGAGGGAATGTCGGCGCCTTTCGGAGAGGACCCACGCCTTCCGCAGAGAGAGCAGCTGCACAGCGTTGTTGTGCCTGTAGATTCTCAGCTTGAGGGAACATCCGTCGTGGCAATTCTTTCGGAAAGCGCTCCTTGCGATCGTCCGCATTGGAAATGGGCATATCTAGCACGGCCTTGGCAAGTCGTTCATACTCGGCGTCAGGATAGGCTTGAATCATTGCAGTCATCCATTCCTGGAAGCCATCGGGCGTAAGTGCAGGAATGTAAGGCTGCTCGGCGGGGTGCTCCTGAATGAGATGGTGTTGACATCGTAGGTCGCGATAGATTTTGGACAGCGCCGAGTAGGATAGTTTCCCAAAGATGGCTAATGAATATTAGTAGCCAAACTGAGTATAGCTCAAATTTCTTACTCTGCCATGGATAAATCTCATCCCGGAGTTTCACTTCCTCATAGAACTTAAGCATCTTGGCGGGAGTGATCACAAGACTTCGCTTGGGCTCATAGTCTTCGACCTGTTGCACTGGTAAGCTACCCGCCTTGGTACGATGGGTTTCACACGTACGAGGTGCAAAGCCAGGCCCCTGAGAAACTCGCCAAGGCGTGGCAGAGGCTGTCCTTCTTGATCGAACAAGCGCTGCCACATTTTCTCGATTGGCGTGTAGTCCTCGGTTGACATCCTTGCGGTTGGTGCAGGTCGTACAGGTGGTCTTTCGGTGGGTATATCGACGGGCGCACTACGTCCTTGCCTTGGGGTTGGGGTGTCGGCGTTGCCGTCGAGCAATGGATCATGCGCCAACGGGTCTGAACTTGGAGATGGCTGGCTTGAAAACTCGGTATGCTTTGGCGATGGAGGAGTATAGACATCTCGCGGTGGGACAGAAGCAGAGGTCGAAGCGGGCGAGGGTGGCACATACTGTGGTACAGGTTGCCTCTCCGCCGCCGCACTGGCCGCAACGCTCATCTTGATTTCTTCGAGTACAGATTTCTTGACCTGCTCCGTAATCTCAGCGATGAGATTGGGGTCCACCACTCTTGCGGCGTCCGATTTCTCGAAAGCATTTCCAATGGCATTCTTCAGTGGTTGGTGGGAAGGCTGAACGAGTCTCTCGGAAGCAACGCTCGACGTGCGCGACCCGCTATGCGCACTTGGGCGATACTGCGAATCATAGTCGTAGGAACCAGGCACATGGCTGTGATCGTATGAGGACGAGTACGATGGGTGGTGCGCATCTGGGCTGCGAAAGGTTTCGTAGGCCATAGTGTGGTTGCGCTAGGACTATGACGTTGTCGACTCGCGCGTCGACTGGGTCCGTTTGGTGGAGTGCAGCAGGACTGGCGCTGCTACTATTGCAGCGATGTCATGCAGGAGCGCGGGCTGTAGAGTGCAGAAAATATAGCAAAGACTGTCGGCAGTCGTGTGTGCAGGGCTGCAGTTATATCTTGGACGAGGTGGATAGAGCTGCAAGACGGCACGGGATCAGGCGCTTTGCGTCTTCTAGAAGCTACAAGACAGCCTGGAATTGGTGGAATCAGCGAGGTAACAAGCAACGGCCAGATAGCAAGGAGTTCAAGTGTTTGACTGGCTGTGCTCGATCTCCCACGTGCAGACATTTGAGGCGCAATTTTCTGGGTTCTTAGGGCCCAGTTTGCGTCATCTTCAAATGCGTCATGCGCGATCGAGGATCCCAACCTTCCATGATGTGGGGACTGTGAGCGATATCTAACGTTAGTTCCGCAGTGCAGCATGCAAGTTCCGGTTGTTTGGTCGTCGTGTTTAGGTAGCGCGCAGCACCCACTGTCATTGCGGGCTCCACTTGGTTTACCATGGCAATGCCTTCGACCGTCTGCCTTGCCCGCCAGCTAGAAACGATGAGCCACACGGGAGAGAGGGGCAGTCGAAACATTCGCACTCCCCACCAATGGCAGCGGTTCATTCGGTCAGCGGCGGCTACAGCACTAAGGCCGGGTTCCATGCGGCGCGAGCTGGCGTACGTGTGATTTAGAAAGCTGTACGCGCCGCGAGCATGTTCTTGTTGGCGAAATCTGCGACGTGCAAGGCAGAGCATACCGTCAAGATGCTAGAGTGTGTCGAATATCACAGATAGATGAACATGTGCCTGGCGTATTACGTTGCTTGTCACACAGATGTTGGAGCTAATTCGCTCACGTGAGCCTCGCCGCCAGCACTCGCGCCCGGCACGCATCGCGACGCGTTGCTTGGATGGACAGTAGATCGCATTATGCTGTTGAGAATATATTAACTGAATCATACCAGTCAGCCGTCGATGCGGACGGTCTCTGATGAGGCTGACCCCGGGTTGCCGTGATTGGCGAAGACCAGACTTGAAACTCTAGCGTGTAACAGCAAAGCCGTCCAGCGCGAGCCATTTTCGACCGCGCATGAGGAACCGTTTCTACTGACCTGACTTGTTTCTCTCCTCGTCTCCAAGCGGTGCCACGGGGGCGACCTGTGATAAAGGACGTCGACTTCTGACCCCCGACCCCCGTCTCGTGCAACCTCAGCGACAGCAGCCCACGACCGCCCTCACTCTCACCTTATCCGCCGGGACACCCGCCTCCTCCGTCTTCCATCCCACCGCGCCCCGACAGCCATCCCAGCATGTGTATATGAGACACCGCTAGACGATCGAGCGACCCTTGGCGTGGAGCAGCGACAGCTACCCTTCACGCACACCGTTACACACCGACTGGACCTACGGGCTCAGAAATGGCCATGTTAGCCTCAAAGTCTCCCTATCCCACGCCGTCGCTGGGCGGCTCCAGCTCGCAGGCCTCGGCCCAGTACAACAGCAGCATCTCCAGCTACCGCAACCATGGCGCCAGTGCACGGGCAGACCACACCATGTTTGCCTCGCCCACCGAGTCCGAGTTCTCCGAGATCTACGACGCCCCGGATGCCGTCCGACACTGGGACGAGGACAAGGTGGCCGACTGGCTGAAGCGCATCAACTGCAGCCAATACGTCGACTTGTTCAAGCGTATGTCTCAGACCCCCACACACTGACGCGCGCTGACCCTCACAGACAACCACATCAATGGCGAGAACCTCATGGAGATGGACCAGACCCATCTCAAGGACATGGGCATCAAGAAGGTCGGCGACCGCGTCCGCATCGGCTCACAGGCGAAGCAGCTGCGCAACAAGGAATACAAGAAGGCCTCGAGGCGGACGTCGAATCGACAGTCGCTCGCAACCCTGGACAACGCCGCCTACACCCCGCCATCGTCAGGCTCGCCTCGGCCGCTGCACTCGGCACGCTCCAACCCCGTCAGCTCTCGCTCCGAGAAGCGCATGTCTCGCCAGATTACAAACTCAGACCTCAGTGGCTATGCTTACGGCACCAAGTCACCGTCACGCCCAGGCTCGCCCCTCGTGGATCAGGAGAATCGCGGGCTCCGAAGCGCCCGACACGCACCCTTGAACAGCCCCAAGGACTCGGGAAAGAAGGACTTCAGTTCGGCATATGGAGCCCATCCTCTCAGCGCGTCGAGCACAAGCGTGGCCTCCCGCTACCCGCAAAACCAACGAACGACGCCTGTGGAGACGCCGCAAACAGCTCGCTTCGCCCACCACGTTCGAGCGAGCCCGAGTATCGACAGTGCCACCAACAGCGCCATTCTACCTCAGGACAAGGCCTTGGTTCGCGTCATCTACGATGGCGGGCGCACATCCGTGGTGAACATCGAGGGCTGCAAGACTGGCGAGGAAGTCATGCTCAAGACTCTTAGGAAGGGTCACCTGAATGAGGCACATGTGAAGAACTACTGCTTTTACATCCTGAACAGCGCCGATCCAGACCCGTCATTGTCGGAACGCTTGAGTGACATGGAGCTGTACCGTCTCTGCAAGGACGCGAATCGACACGAGCGCGGACGTCTCATCCTCCGCAAGGTACATGCCGGCGAGCCCGAGGACGATCAGCTCAAGGCTGCCGCGGCGATCTACCAGCAGCAGAACTTCCAACAAACCCAGAACATATATGTGCCCGCCAGTAACAGGAGCCAGATCAAGATTGAGAAGCTTACCGGGGAGTCTCTTGCTGCTGTGAGCTATCCTCTGTCGCCTACATCAGCTCGGGAGCGGGAACGACACATCAACTCAACTGCACAGAATCTCGAGGGTCCGGGTGAGCCGGCAAGGTCACCTCAATTCCATGCGCGTGCACGAAAGCTCAAACAATTCTACGGCGCTCGACCCCCTAGCGAGCTCATCACGTCGGATCTCACATCGTACTTTCCCGATGTTGGCAAGGATGAGATCGACAAGACTGTCCGCATGTCCATTCGCCGCTCACACAGACTCAGCAGGGCAGCCTCACGCCTCTCAATGGCGTCGAACTTTAGCGTTGCCTCTAGCTTGAAAGATGCACCACCCCTACCGTCTATCGCGGATACTTGGCTGCAAGGTCCCAGCACAGCTCGCCCTTTGCGACCGTTGTCAGTTATGAGGCTCGGTTTGCCATCTCAGTCCGGCTACCGTGACTCCATGGCATCGTCGGTCCTCGAGCCTCTAGACGAGGAGTCGCCGCTGGAGCCGAATCGGAAATCATATGTCTCCTTCGGTGATGGCAGTGGCGAAGACACTCTCGCGGTCACTGATCCTGATGGCAACACAACCTTGCAGTCGTACTTTGACGATGGTGTAAGCAGCCTCACAGGCAGCAGTGGTGGCAACACAGAGAATGGTGACTCGCTGAACAAGCGTCTCTCGGAGGCCATTGCTGAAGACGACGAGGAGGATGACGAAGAGCTGACAGAGTACCTCGAGCAAGATTCATGGGACAACGTCAAGTACATGAAGGGCGCCCTCATTGGACAAGGTTCCTTCGGCAGCGTGTACCTTGCACTACACGCTGTGACGGGCGAGCTCATGGCCGTCAAGCAAGTCGAGCTGCCTTCTGTGCTTGGCCCCTCCCAGATGGACCACAGGAAGTCAAACATGATTGAAGCTCTCAAGCACGAGATCGGACTTCTTCGCGAGCTCAAGCACCAGAACATTGTGCAATACCTAGGCTCCAATTCGGATGAAAGCCATCTCAACATTTTCCTCGAGTACGTCCCAGGTGGGTCGGTGGCCACGATGCTGGTAAACTATGGTCCATTGGGCGAGTCGCTTATCCAGAATTTGGCGCACGAAGTTCTGCAAGGCTTGTCATATCTTCACTCGAGCGAAATCATCCACCGTGATATCAAAGGCGCAAACATTCTCGTCGACAACAAAGGCTCAGTCAAGATCTCCGATTTCGGTATCTCAAAGCGCATCGAAGCCTCTACCCTGGGAGGCAGCAAGAAGGGAGCTCAGCGCGTATCTCTCCAAGGCTCCGTCTTTTGGATGGCTCCCGAAGTTGTTCGACAGACGGCCTACACTCGCAAGGCCGACATTTGGTCTCTCGGCTGTCTCGTCGTCGAGATGTTCACAGGCAGTCATCCCCACCCGAACTGCACGCAGCTTCAAGCCATTTTCAAGATTGGTGGTAGTGGTGATGCAAGCCCTACGATTCCTGAAAACGCTGGCGATGACGCGCGCTCCTTCCTCGCGCAGACTTTCCTCATCGACCATGAAAAGCGACCGAGCGCCGACGAGCTTCTTGCAAGTCCTTTCATCACCAACCAGGGTGCCTAGCTGCTACCCTTTTACATACTAGACATATCTCATACGCAAGCGCCCCAACACAGCATATAGCACGGAAGCATTGATAGGAGAATGGGAAATTTGGGATACGGCAGGATTTGGTTTCTCCTCTGTCACTTTATATCACGCCTGCAACGTGTTCATACGAAAGAATTGTCTGTACGATATCCACTTGCTGGGAAGCCTTTTTAATCCGGTGTATTGGCGTGTCAGACGGGTACGGTCTGCGGGATGCTAATGCTGTTTCTCGTCTGGAGTTGTATTATATCCATCTTACATTGACAACAAATTTCAAATCTCGAACCATTCTTCGTTTGCACTCGCACTCGCTCTTGACACAAATGCTTGGTGCCAAGTCGGTCGACGACTCATATACTTTCGTCCATCGTTGGAACACCGTCGCACCACCACGACTCCTTGCAACTCGTACGCGTCGAGTCAACCCCCGAGCACAACTGCCGCGGACCGCTATTCGGCCGCCGCGCCCAGACTCCCCTGATGCAGCCCACCTCCCCGCAATGAGGGGTAGCTCTACGGTCCGCCTACATGCCTCGGCGCCAAAGATTGGACGACGGAAACATTCCATCGATACTGACGGTCCACATTAGGGCACTGGCTAGAGCGACAATGGCGTCGGATTGGCGGAGCTGTCGTGTATCGGGGCGTTGCATATGCACAATGACTTACGGAACGCCTGGGGAGGGGTAGGTATATGTATGAAGCTTTCAGCCACGGGCTTCCTGGCTAGATCTTACGCGGTTCTTTTCTGTACCTGATCCTTTGAATAGTTGCTGGATTGTCACTTGTTTGCTTTACCGTTCCAATTCGACGTTGCGTGTTAGCGGTTGTCAAATCAGAAGAGCAAGAAGAAAAGGAAAAAGACAAGATGGCTTCGGTCGATATCCCCAAGAAGTACAAGGCGGCCGTGTACGACAAGCCGGGCTCGATTTCGACCAAGATTGAGGAATTGGATGTCCCTGAACCCGGTGCGGGTGAGGTCTTAATCAACCTGTACGTCGCTACAATCTCACATCCTCGTCCTTCCACACTTGCTCGCCATCTGACCAGTATGAACATGTAGAACCCACTCCGGCGTGTGCCACTCCGACATGGGCGTTATGATGAACGCCTGGTCCATCCTGCCCTTCCCCACACAAGCAGGCCAAGTCGGCGGCCACGAGGGCGTGGGCAAGATCGTCAAGATGGGTCCCGGGACCGACAACGCGGCTGTCAAGATCGGCGATCGCGTGGGCATCAAGTGGATGGCCGGCATCTGCGAGGCCTGCGAAGCGTGTCGTGCGGGCATGGATGCGAACTGCTTCAGCGGCGTACGTCCCATCTTCCCCCTCTACCTTTCCCCTTTTCCCCCTTTCCCCCGAAAGAAGCAGCCTTGAAAACCACAAACCACATGCTAACAACATTGCCCAGAAAATCTCGGGCTACTACACCCCCGGCACCTTCCAGCAATACGTGCTCTCGCCCGCCAACTACGTGACGCCCATCCCGGAAGGCCTCGACTCGGCCGCCGCCGCGCCGCTGCTCTGCGCCGGCGTCACCGTCTACTCTGCGCTGCGCAAGACGGCTGCCGAGTCCGGGAACTGGGTCGTCATATCCGGCGCCGGCGGCGGGCTGGGCCACCTGGCCGTGCAGTTCAGCGCAAAGGGCATCGGCCACCGCGTCATTGGCATCGATCACAGCAGCAAGAAGGACCTGGTGCTCGAGAGCGGCGCGGAGCATTTCATCCCCGTGGACGGCACGGCGGATGTCGTTGAGGCGGTTAAGGCGCTGACGGGCGGGCTGGGTGCGCATGCGGTGGTGGTGTGTACGGCGAATAACGCCGCGTATGCTTCGTCGCTGGAGCTGCTGCGCTTTGGCGGACGTGTGGTCTGCGTGGGGATTCCCGAGGGCGACGTTGTGCCGATGAAGAGTGCGAGTCCGGGCTTGATGGTCGGGAAGGCGTTGCAGGTTGTTGGCAGTGCGGTGGGGAATAGAAAGGAGGCTATTGAGACTATGGACTTCGCTGCGAGGGGGATTGTCAAGACGCATTATCGCGTGGAGAAGATGGATAAGCTGACGAGTGTGTTTGAGGAAATGCATAAGGGGGAGTTGAAGGGACGCGTGGTGTTGGATTTGAGCTAGGTATAGAGGATGAACTACAAGGCAGGAATAGAAATGGATTCAACTCTGATTATGACTCTGGTGCATTCGAGGGACGGTAGCGAGGTTGGAAAGCTGATATGAGCATGCATTGAAAAGAACTAGACGAACATGAGTCCGGGGGCACCTACAAGGCGTCGGAGTGGAGCGAAATTGTTCACGATGGTTCGCTATAGCCTTCAGCACCTTGTATTTTTGTCCTAACGAGCGCTGTGTTTCATTTGTCGTCCCCTAGCATGCACCCAAGAACGTCCCTTGAATCTAGCTATATTGTTGATGTGCTGCTTCAGGCCGTGCATGGATTGTAGGCCTTCGAACGCGGGTGGTTATGAAGAAGACTAACAAGTAGACCTGCCCAAGGGGGCGGTGTGATCAGTCAACGTACTGCGATTTGCTTTGCAGATAGAGACTGATTGCCAACTCTCGTTTGTCATTAGTACTCATACATCATTGAATGGTAGATGCTCGTAATGTCCTCCCTCATGCTGCCCCTGTAACGCCTTGAATCATGCCTCGTGTGGTCCTAGCTTCTCCGAAAACCTGCCATGCTCGATGCCTTGCATCGCCACGCTCATTGCGAATCAGATCTAATCACTCCTCAGCATGCTCTCCACCAGATCTCCTAGCGGACCCCAGAAGTCCTTGCTGCCACTGGCAAGACCATGCTCATCAATGAACAGTACATAGTGCTTGAAGCTCGTGTTGAGATGTGGTTCGAGACCTAGCTCGATTATGACTGGGTAGTGATGGCAGTAGATGTGCGCATAGACGCGATACAGACGTTTGAACATGTTTCGGATGAGCGAGGGAAACGTCTTGGGGAACGGTACGCCGATGCGAGATGGGAACATGGACTCGTTATCGACGTTGGATTGGACCCAGGCCATCAGGTGCTCGATATATTGAGGTGCGGGCATTTTTGTGGGCTTCTTGAAAGCTTCAGAGTCTTGCCAGAGGTACTCGAATCTGGGTGTGGTCAGATCAGAAGTCTAAGTGGTACCGGCAGACTCACTCGTCCGTGGCTTTCATTTCTGGGCAGCTCTGAGGCGAGCAAAACTCGGTGATGGACCCGTAGAGCAAGTTGATCTGATTGTAGAAGTCGACCACTGTTCACCTGCATCAGCACCCCCCAAAACTCCTCGACCATGCCTCTCACCATTGACAGCCAGCCACTCATCCTTGTCCTCGCCCTCTGGTAGCTTCACAGCCTTCCGCAAGCTGCCGCTTCCCAATGTGGCCTCCGCATATTGTTTGAGCTGCCAGCTGCTCGTGCCTCTATTCGACTTCTGCGGCTTGAAGGGTGCGCGAGTTCGTGGGTTACTAAAGAAAGAAGAAAGTAAGCTCGTGCCTGCAAAATAGCCTTTGTTGCGCGGTGTGTGTTCCTGGACCCTTCTTGCAGGTCCGGTGATGCTATCCGTGTCCACAGATACACGTTTCTCGTGCCCAGAGTCAAGAGCTGAATGGTCGTTCTCGTCGTAGTACGTTGCGGTTGCATTGGCAACAGAAAGGACCTTGTATGAGTAGTTGATAAATCCGTCGGTGGACTGTTTCGAGTCATCAGAGGATTCCAGAGGCAACTGAGCCGTCGATACATGCACATGCTGTGCCAACTCTGATCCCGCCTGCTGGATCCGCAATGCCTGTCCGATTCGCTGTAGCGGGCTCTGATACGCCTCTTTCGGTCTCGCGAGATCCAGTCCACTTCTGGAGCAATCCGTATCGGACCAAATGTCGCCAGCCTTGCCCCGTTCTTGAAAGTCCAGCACGTCTAGGTCCATCCTCAAGTTCATGCAGCTCTGGCTCTGGGCGAATGTGAAGATGGGCAGGAGGGGTTTCGGTTTCGCAGGAAATGCAATATGGAGATCGGAAGATGGAGAGACGAACATTGTGGTTATGAAGCCCGACATGGCTTCTGGAACGCCGCACGAGGGCTTATCAGTGGTTCGCAGTGTGAGCGCTGTCTGGTGCATTCCAGTGGTTAGCAGGGCAATTGATCGTTTCGGAATGTGTTAAGCTTACGATCAGGACTTTATAAGTGACAAGATATTAACGAAAGACTCGAACGGAAGGTTGGCAGGGAAGGTAAGCAAGGTGTCGTTGGTGGTGTTGAGTCGAGCGTCTCTCGGAGACGTTGTTTGGGCCCCGCAAACAATCCATCGGCACGGCCGCGGTCGCTGGTTCGGCCGCGCTAACACGTGACGAAACTAGACGTCATGAGGAGAGCACAATCAGAAAGTCAACAACAGCGCGCATAGACAATGCATACAAAGCAGGATTTGGAAGGATGTCGTGATCTTAGGTCTAGTCTAGTTGTAAGGATGTCATGGGTCAACTTTTGCCACACGGATGTCTAATTACTTCGCGATCCATCTCGTCGCACCGCATACCTCTCCGCACCTGAGCTTTCCCTCGGCTCATTTGCTAAAGTATGGATCTTGCTCGAAGTAATCGCCTCGCTCGCGGCGGCTGTGACCATTACTTCTGGTCCGTCGCTCTGAGGTACCGTCCAACGTCGTTTCGAACTCGTCAGTTTCCACATCCGCAAGACCTGTCTTGACTCGCTCGAGCTGGCCGCTCACGTAGTGATTCAGTCGCTCCTGCATGGCCGTCTTCGCCTCGATGGCATCCTCATCCAGGTAACCAACGGAATTCTTTCGCTTGCTGGGGCTCGTGACTGCCTCCTCGTCGTCACCGTTCGTTGATTCACCCCAGTCGCTGCGGAAGCCGATACTACGGCTAGTGGAAGATCGGCGGAGGTGATGGGGCTTCTTGGGACGGCCAGTCGTAGTGAAGACGTCGTCAAAGTAATGGGCTGCAGCTCCCGTGGGTGTGCGTGGTGTTTGTGGCAGTCGACAGGTCATACTGTTGATGATTAACATGGCATTCTGGAATTAATGATATCACAACTTACCCAGTGTCGTGGATCATCTTCGCAATCAGTCCGGTCCAGCCGCACTGATGTGTCGCTCCCAGACCGCGTCCAGTGTCACCGTCGAAGAATTCGTGGTACCACATGTAGTCTTTCCAGTTCGGATCAAAGTCCAGCATTTGATTGCCGTCGTTGATGGCCCTTCTACCGTCATCGCCGCGTGCGAACAAATGCTGGAGACGGTGCTGCAGCTCTTCGGCAACATGACCGAGATGCATGTAGTCACCCGAGCCCACCGGGCACTCCACCTTGAGCTCGTTGCCGTAGTAGAGATGAAATCGCTGGCAGGATTCAATGAGGAGGAAGTTTACTGCCATCCAGATCGGACCGCGCCAGTTGCTGTTGCCTCCAAAGAGGCCACTGTCGGAGTCACCGGGAAGGTAGGCGACCTCGTACTTCTGTCCGTTGACGTCCATGGAGTACGGGTGGTCTTTGTGGTACTTCGACAGTGAACGAATACCGTGCTCTGCAAGGAACTCGTTCTCGTCCAACATCCTGGTCATGATGCGCTTCAGTCGTTCTTCGCTAACCAATGATAACAACAAACGATCGCCCTGACCGCGCTTCTTCATCGACGCGATGTTTCGCTCGGCGGTGTCCTTGCGGTTATTGATGAACCAGTTTAGTCGCTTCTTGAAGTTGGGAAGTTTGTTAATGACTTCCGGCTCTAGAGTTAAGGTCGAATAGAGCGGAATGAGGCCGACCAGCGAGCGAACGGGCATCTGGTGGCTCCATGGGCCACCCCATGAGATGGCGTCGTAGTAGAAGCCGTCTTCCTCGTTCCAGAGAGGCTTCGACTCACCACCAGTTCGGTACTGCATCGCGTCGCTGATCATGATGAAGTGCTCGAAGAACTTGGAAGCCATGTCTTCATAGATTCGTCGACGTTTTGCAAGTTCGAGACAGATGTTCAGCATGTTGAGGCAGTAGAAGCCCATCCAGCCAGTACTGTCGGCCTGCTCAAGCACGCCACCAGTAGGTAGAGGATCGGATCGGTTGAAAATGCCAATGTTGTCGAGGCCGAGGAAACCACCCTCGAAAATGTTCTTGCCGTCAGTATCCTTGCGGTTGACCCACCAGGTGAAGTTCAACAGCAGCTTTTGGAAGACACGCTCAAGACAGTCAAAGTCCTCGCGACCGTACATCTTGCGCTCAATCTTGAAAACCCTGAACAGCGACCATGCGTGGACTGGAGGATTGACATCGCCAAAGTTCCACTCGTATGCTGGCAGCTGACCGTTGGGGTGCATGTACCACTCACGAGTGAACAGGTCTAGCTGCTTCTTCGCAAAGTCTGGATCTATCATGGCTAGCGGAATGCAGTGGAAGGCGCTATCCCAAGCAGCAAAGAAGGGATACTCCCAGGAGTCCGGCATTGACAGAATATCGTCCAGATACATGTGTTTCCACTCCTTGTTGCGGATAGCCTTGCGGCTCGGTGGTGGAGGCGGCATGCCAGGGTCGCCATTCGCCCATTGATCCCAGACGAAGTGGTAATACTGCTTGCACCATAGCATGCCAGAGAAGGCTTGGCGCTGGATGTTTCGCAGGTCGTCGGCCATGGGAAGTGGGCTGATTCGGTAGTAGAACTCATCAGCTTCCGCACGACGCTGCTCCACGATGTCATCGAAGAGCTCTTCGTCAAGGTAGCCGTCGTTTTTCCTGGAGAGTCTGAATCGAACAACTGCACATTCGCCGGGGGGAACACCCTCGTCCTCGTCAAAAGCATACCATGCCGCGCACTTCGTGCCGACGCCCGCAGCATTTACTGCGTCTTCCTGGCCATCGACGATGCGTCGATGAATACCATCCTTGACGTATTGAGTTTTGTTCTCAACACCCCATAGCTCCTTGTAATTGGTGTCATTATCCGTAAAGAGAAGCTCTGGTTGCACATCTTCGCCGCTGGAGCCGATGCCGGGAGATGGCGAAAGCTGGAAGAAACGGTCTCCGAGCTTGTAGTGTTTCGACTGCGCTGTTGTTGGGCCCACCTTGCGAATCGAAGGTTTCTTCTTAGCATCTTCGTGGCCCCACGCCCAGGTGTTTCGGAACCACACATGAGGGACAATGTGCAGTGGGGCGGGCTCAGGTCCGCGGTTATATGCCGTGACTCGGAACAAAAGCTCCTCAGCATCGTCTGCCTCTTTCGCTGTCTCGATGAAGATGTCCCAGTACCTGTCGTCGTCGAAGCAGCCCGTATCCACAATGTTGTACTCCTTCTCGAGTCGTGTTCGCTTTGCGTTCGTCTTGATAAGGTCTTCATAGGGAAACGCGCGCTGGGGCATCTTGTATAGAAATTTCATGTACGAATGCTGAGAATTTGTCAGCGAAGTTCCAGACAGGTGGTGGAATGACATACAGTGGGTGTGTTGTCTAGGTGGAAATGGGCTTCCTTGAGCGACTCGCCGTGGTTGCCCTGTGGATTTGACAGACCGAACAGACGCTCCTTCAGGAAATCGCTATGCCTTGGTCAGATCACTGAAGACCATTGCAGTGGCACGTACGTACTCTTTCTCGTTCCAGAATGCAAAGGCAACATTCTGCAGGCCGTGCGAGTCGCACACACCAGCAATGCCGTCCTCGCCCCAGCGGAAGGCGCGCGAGCGTGCCATATCGTGAGTGAAGTCTGCAGTGTGATTAGTGAGGCTCAATGGCGCATATCAAGAGCACATACGGCTCCATGCATCTCCGTCATGACTGCGAAGTATGTTAGTCGCGCACAGCGTCAATTGATGGAAAGCTACTTACGAATAGTCCTCGCGCACTGGAGTGTGTTAGTCAGGTTACACGAAGCACCACGATGAAGTCTGACCTGTGGCCCATTGCCTCTCGGCAACGTAAGGTCCCCATCGCTTCCAGTAAGCGGTGCGCTCGCGGTCGGCCTTGAGGCGCTTCTCTTCCTCGCAGAGATACTCTTGATTCTCAATGAGGACCATGGTGACTGTGTCAGCTGATGGTGTTTTGGACGGCAACTATGAACAGGAAACGAGCGAGAGGTGCTGCACGGCGCAACTGGCGGTGTCGGTGTAGACGCGCAGGGTATGCAAAAGAATGAAGTAATCAGACAGCGAAGAATGATAGCGCAAGAAGGAAAGGTTGTGCGAGGATGTGCGTATGGAGTGCTACAGAGGCTCAGTGTCCGAAGTGATGCGATGGCAAAGGACAAGAGACAGCACCAAGCAGAAGTTTTTGGGTAGCGCGCATGGTGCTCGTAGCTTCCGCGATGCATGCAGATGCAGGAGCAACCGTCATAGGACCGTGCACCGGGGGACAAGCTTATCGGCTGGTGTCTTTTTGTCCCACTGCAGTTTGGCGCCGTCCTCCGCCAGGTTTCACCTTGTGCGACAAAGGGCCAGAACCGCGGGACTCTGTAGCCACGTTTTCTGCTGCATCCTCAATCCTCTCGTTGCCTCTCGTTGAGCTCTCGCCACTGTCCGCAGCTTCCTGGTGAACTGTTGAACGCGCCTACTGCCGGCGATACTAAAACAAGCAACAACGATAGGGCTTTAGCGGCAGTCGCCCACTAGACCATCGACGATTAACGCGCCCACAGCGGAAGGTCTGCCTGGGGTATGCCGCGACGACATCCACCCTGGGGCTTGCATGTGGTCCGCCATGGACAAGTGAAGATTGCCGTCCTCATAACTGTGTACAAATGCATGACATGACTCCTTAGGCCGATCCGCTTTACCATCCCATTTCGAATACATCATCGTTATCTTCAGATTCACCCTGCGGACGCCGTCTTCGAGAGTACCAATCGCGCGCCCCTACCGTTCCCATGGCGAAAGAGTGCTCGCACTGTCGGCTCAGGATTGATTCACAATCACTCGAGGCGCAATCGTAAAGAGCAAGAGTTCACAGGAACAACGTGCGGGAGCGGCCCGGCGACAGCTGTCTCGAGTCCTCATAGCGCGTGTTTCGGGTCCAGAAGCCGATCGAGGAACGCCAACTCACGTGACGTGAATTCGTTGGAGAGAAATAGTACCTAGGTACCTGCTCATTCGATGAGATACCATGTATCCTGCCTTCATTGAGAATGAGGGCGTGATCTATAGGGTGATTTCGGGAAGCGTCAAACCCTCCGATCAGCTTGCCTTTCAGAATATGTATACGTTAGAGCCGGGAGCGACAACGACGTCGAACCGGGAAGATTGCAATAGGTTGCGTGGGTCTACTCTGGTGAGACGAAGAACAGACACCAAGCAGGTTTGACGAACACTCTCTTCGCTGTTGGTGCTAGCGCATCTGAGGACCATGTGCTCTCTCTCACTTCACAATTCACTGCGACTTGCGTTTGCTTCTCCGATCATGGCGACCTCGCGGCGACATTTTTGTCTTGGGACTGTATTCCAAAGCTCCATCTTCTGGTTAATCGGTTCCTCAACTCCCCACTTCACGGTCTTGCCATGCGTCACCTACTTTTGACTGTCAGTCAATTGACTGTTTATTGTTTTCTTCTCTTCGGCATTACTGCAGCAGCACAAGAGATAACAGCCATGTGTCTCTCCAGGTCTACTAATGGGTCAGCCTCCAACATCGTCAATGGACACTCCAAAAACAGCCTAGCTGGCCAGAAGCCATTGCTTCGTATCAGCGAGTAGCGTCTGTCCTCGTCTGTCAATGGCACAGTCATCTTAGGGAATACAAGCGGCGTGCTAATTGACGACTTTAGTGCCACTTGGCGCCTCGATAACCCAAGGTGTAGACAATGGCGTAGTCGAGGAGCGGCAAAATGGGTATCGAAGACCTTTGCGCGAAGAGCTCAGGTACCGCGGCTATCCAGTGGACATGGTCGGCACCCGCGCGAACGGTGACTTCAGCGATCGCCAGCACGAGGGCTACCCCGGATTGGACGTCGATCAAGTTGGTTCAAGAATGGCTACAACATTGACAACAACAAAGCCAAACTTGGTTACAATCCTTCTTGGCACGAACGATTGCGTTCACGCTAAAGGTGGGAAGAACATGGAGTATGCGCGAGCTACGAAGGATCGCATGAGAACTTTGATTGAAAAGATTTATGCTGAGAGCGATGGCGTGACAATCATCCTCGCTACACTCCCACCAACACTCGACGAAGGACTAAACCCATACATACAAAGTGCCAACGCTGGATACAGAGACTTGGTCAGAGAATTCCAAAATCAAGCTCGGCAAATCGAAGTCGCGGAGATGTATACTACCTGGTTCACGCCTGAAGACCACAGTGACTCTACACACTTCAACAACGCTGGATATAGGAAAATGGCTGCACTCTTCTCTGACGCGTTCTCGAAACTCGAAGTCAAAGACTGGCTTACTTCACCGGCAGCGGTTACGCCCCATGAAGGTGGATGCTATCCAAGCCTGAAAGGTTTCCGTGGGCCTGTAAGAACTCAGCAGGGCAGTGGCCAGGACGACGGGGACTTCAGATACTCCTCGACCTTCGAAGCCAGCAAGGACTTCAAGTACAGCGCTTCGGCTTCTAGATCACTCCTCGGACACTTCCACTTTGCAACTGTCGGCTCGTTGAACAACGAGAAGCAGCCTCGCGACGAACTCATTCGCGTTCTTGATCCAGAGGACCGCAAGGGGAACGACCTTCCCTTCTTGTCATTCTATCGCAACCGTGGTGATGGCTACTTCTATAAAACACCTACGACGTTCGAAGTCGGGCAGCAGTGCTTGAGCTCGGGCGTTAGATGGGGCGACGTCAATGGCGATCGTCTCGATGATTTCATTTGCCTCGATGTTGTAAGTCTCTGCCCATGATTATCGACCAATAGAACACACTGATCGAAGTACTCAGGACGGTGTTCCGCACGTCTCCATCAATCGAGGTGGAGATCCACCACAATTTGAATTCATTGGTGCAATCAGGGATAATAAGACGTCCCAATCAAAAGTTCGCCTTGCCGACATAGATGGCGATGGCCGCCTGGATGTGAGTGACGGGGCTTCGTAAGGCATGATATCTTTCAGAACTAAGATCCGCAGTTTTGCAACGTCGAATCTGATGGGGCCTACTGTTGGCGCAATGGGGGCACTGACGACGCACCAACAGAGAAATATGGTGGCTACTGGCAGGTATGTTGTTCGCTGAAGGACAGTTCACGCATGTGCTAACCAGATCCTTCAGGGCATGCTCATGGATGGCGGTGGTAGAACTCTGGACATCAACCCAGCTCTTGATTCAGCCGGAACACGCTTCATCGACGTCAACGGCGATGGCGGAGCTGACTGGATCTATATTCACGACAACGCCACCTTCGAAATCCGCATCAATCAACACGGTGACCGCAGTGACGGCAAGGGCTTGAAGCCTCACTGGCGCAACCCGTCGAGCCAGCTCGAGAACTGGCCGAGCAATGACAAAGTGACCCGTGATCACATCCTATTCGGAAGAATTTTTGGCTCGGGTAGCCATGATATTGTCCGCATGGAGCAGGTCGGCAACACCTTCGACTATGTGTTCCACTTCTACCGCAACACGGGTCATGGTGGAACCCAGCTTCGAGGCGATGGAGTGCGATACTGTGATATGTACGGCCGTGGCTATGACGAGTGAGTTCGCAAAGAAACAAGCACAATCGGAAATTGACGTGAACCAGCTACCTGTGGGTCTCGAGTGATGGCAAGATCGATTTGTTCGAGTAAGTCCTATGCATCATCCATCTCATTCAGTCAGGCTTGGAGACCCCTGCATTATCCAAATCACTACTTTGGACCATCAGAGATACGATTAGCCATTTGCTCATATGCCTCCAGGAACATCCAGTCCCCACCCAGGTGGAATAGTCATGGCCGAATCCTCGACACCAGCCATGACCGTAAGTTCCTCCACGTCGGCGACTGGGATGGCGATGGTCTCTGCGACGTCCTCGCCGTCGACCGCGAAAGCGGCAACGTCGACATGTGGCGCAACATCTACCAAAAGGGCGCGCCTACACCAACCTTCGGCGACCCCGTCCGCGTTGTAGACACCAGTCTCTGCCCCCAATCCGACGCAAACGGCAATCTGTACGATCTCGCCGTACGCTTTGGCGACTTGGACGGCGACAGACGCGTCGATGTAAGCAACCTCGTCCTCAAACTCTCACAGAGTCGCATTCATACTCACTGCAATAACAGTACATCTGCACCTCCCCTTCCGGCCATTTCGAAGCCTCCCTCAACACACTCTCAGGCCTCCGCCCCATCCCGCCCTCTACTCCCACCAAAATCGAATCCAGCACCGCCTTTGCCCGCGCCGACTTCCGCTGGGCAGACGTCACCGGCAACGGCAAGGTCGATCTCCTGTAAGCCAGCCTGCCAACATTCATTCCTGCAATACATGAAAACGGTATACTGACGACGCAGACATGTCGATCCCCATACCGCCACCATAACATCCTGGATCAATACCCACAACTCCACCGCAATGGCCCCGCTGCCTTGGTCCTTCCATCCACACCTCTACCCGCCCGGCCTCGAGCGCGGCGCAAATATCCATTTCCCCAAACTAAGCACCTCAGGACGTGCAGATGTGCACGTCGTGTATCCGCGCACCAGCGTCGCGGATACGTGGTTCAACGAGGGAGACTGTGGTGGTGGAGCGGTGGACGATGGGGCGGTGGGCGATCCGGGCTTGCCTGTGGTGCCGTAGTAAGGTGGTTGTTTTCAACTGAGGGAGATGGGCTGGGTATAGATTGACGGATTCTGGCTGGGTCGTTGAGGCGCTGAGAATAGGGTCGGGCGGCAAAGGAGGTTATGCGTCTAAGGGCGTTGGATAGAATAGCGCAAGTCAGATAGATGGATGAGTTCGTCGCGTTCACGATGGTGCTGAAGGTGAACGCTTGTATATAAGTGCTTCAACATGGCTTTACATGCAAATGCTGGTCAACCATATCTACACATCTTTCCTACACGCTTGAAAACGCACCGGCGGTCCTCGTGCTCAGGCGTTGGCGCGGGAGTGCAAACGACATGTTCACGACAGGATGTTGCGCATATCCTCCATATCCTCTATCGCCTCCAACGGTCCTGTGACGCCTTTATACAATCTACCAGATGCGCCCGAAGAGAAACATACCATGCATCTTACATCGCCAACCGGAGCTGTATTTCCATAACATAAGCTACGGATGGTACTCTGTCCAGCTCCGTCACTCGTCCAGCATCTCGGTCTCGGACTGGGCTCGTGACACGAGGTTCGGAAGCCAACGTAGCGAGAGGACATTCTAGCTCGGACAATGGATAATGCACTTGACAGAACACGCCTTGCACTAAGCCCTGCACGTCGTGTTGTTCCGACCGCTGGTGTGTACATCGACGCCTCTCGCAAGATGTCGTTGCACAGCATCGTCCGAGTGCGACGATTCGACTATCCCCTCGGCCCGCTAAGCTTCCCTACCATATCTCATCCATCGTCCTCGCCTTGCCTTCGATAGCGCGTCGCATGTCGTCTTCAACCTCGCTTGTGGCTTAACGGGAAGGATCCACCACCGTCGTACGGATAAAAGCACAAGCGTTGGCCTTTCCGGCTCAGCAAGCGACTGGTCGGCATGCGTCCCGGATTTCCCTTTGCACTTCTGGAAGGTTTCGCGTGGACACAGGCTCGATGAAGCCGCGGCGAGAGGGGGGAGTAGGGCTGCGAACTCCAGCACCCCTGGGCTATAGGAGGTGGGTTATCATGTGGGCTGCGTCTTTGGACGAGAGGGCATGGCGAGTCGGGATACGTGACTCGGGTGGATCAGGAAGTGTGCGTGAGAGGGAGGCTGAGGGGTCTGGAAGGATGGAACTACGACGGCAAGGACTGCTTCGTGTTTCTGGGGTATGCGGAGAGGCGGCGAGAGTGCCTTCAGTCCGGATGACGAGGTGTGGGCGGAGTACTGAATGCTCGACGGTGCTTTCAGTTCGTACCAGCTGTATGCTCTCACATGCGCCTGTAGTCCCATTAGCTTGTGATATGTCTTACCTGAAAGGAGCAGTACTAGAAATGAGAGTGCTGCAGGTCTGGAACTAGGGAAGCTATTTGACGAGCAAGTCTTAACCTCATCTGGAGGTTCTCAGCTGTCGATAGTGGAGAAGTCCGCCTTGCTCTCCAGCCAGCCTCGGTAATCTCCTCGCATGTTGCACAATAGGCAAGCCCACCTTGCCATGGCCCCCTGACTTGAACTGCCAGCACACCATTCACGAAGCACCGGAACCCACCTTCCACTCACGGTGATCGGTGATGCCAAGAGTCTGGAGTGCAGCTGCACATGTATGTACGAGTAAGATGGCTTGCATGGTCGTACATGATCGATGCGGCGCCGAAGGATGAGCGAATGCGCTGCTGACAGCTTACCAACTGCATACGATTCTCCCTCGCATGATGAGACGCACCGTTACGGCGCAGCACACACATTTAAGAACATCTGACCCGAGTCGGGTAGAAGGATGTTGGCTTGACGCGCATATTGAGGCGTGGACCTAAGTCCAACGCTGCGCTCGGAAGGTTGTTCCTAGTGCTAGAAGGTCTGGCGATTGGATGGAACATCCGAGAGACATTGCGGCGCTGTCTCGCTCCGCGGCTATTGTCGTGCTGTTGAGCTCTGAGCGAGACTTGCGCAGGGTCAACAACCAGGGTCGACCGCATATATTTGCAATCATGTGGAAGTCTGGACTGTCGTTACACACGGCACAAGTTTGGAGTAGAAGGGAGCGGAACGGAACGTGCGGTGACAGGCAGCACAAGGGAGGGAAATGCGGAGATGCGATGGCATAGGTGGCGTCGATCTGTGCGGCTTTGGATGAGAATATTTCCGTCAGTGAGTGAAGTTGAAGTGCAGGCCAACGCGGAGACGGGGAAGTAGGCCGAAAACTGGCGTCGACGTCCCTCGAGGGTTAACATGCAAGTCGTTGGTTGCCTCAAAACTAAGGCAGGCCGAGCAGCATGATCATGACCAGTGTCTTTCAGCAATGTCACATCGGACTGACCGATGCGGTGTCGATGTTTGGCAACCTTTTAGGCGATGATGAGGATGATGGAAGTAATGAACATGACAGTAGAACCGGTGGTGGAAATGGAATAGTGGATGATTTTCCTGTCTAAGCAAGATGTCCGGAAAAGACGCTAGTCGTGATGGGTATAGCGCATCTGTCGCTCTGTCATCTCTGCACCATGCCATTGGAGGCAAACACGTGTGTAGGTGTAAAGAAAATCCACTTTGTTCCTCACAGCCCTTGCAATGTTGACTTTCACTGTGGTACAAGCGTGGCAATGACGCACGCCCATGTGGGCTACACACGACGACCCTGCAGTGACCCAATATGCGACCCAGCAACCTCGCACGCGCATGCACGCACTCGTTGATGGAGACACTGGAGATCAGACAGGGTTGCGCTGCTTTTTATCCACCATCCATCATTTAGGGTAAGAATCCCGCCAACCGTGGCTTGTCTTTGCCGACGAAGGATCATCTGCCGAACGCTTCCGATGCCAAGTAAACATTGTCCATGATTCGTGTCAAAGGTGATCATCGTTTTGGGGGCCTTACTCGGAAAGGTCAAAGGGCATTTCCGCCACGAAGTCGACGGCGGGCCTCCATCCCAGCAATGTGGTAACGGGAGGGCGGACTGCAACGCTGGGAGCAGAATGGATCCATCGTGACATTGAAAAGGACGCCAGGAAGTGACATCAAAGATGTAGACATAAAGATAAGCGCGGGTCCTTTGTTGCGACCACCATTGGTAGCGAGAACCTTGTTAAAGTGGGACCGAAATGGTTCCTGAATTTCCCGGACATGCTGGATATAATGGTCTCAGGTCTGGATTGCGCAAGCCTTTCATTGAACTGAGGTGATCTAATTGGGTTACAAGCGTCCGGTTAGTCCCAATAGTTCAAACGTCACGGAAACTTTCATCGTGGCCGTTGGTGAAATTACGAGGCTTTCATCGGTCACTAGTCTTCACAACCGAGGTACGGTAAATGTCGCCGTCTCAAGTATGTGCACACCACAGCACTAATGATCTGCGTAGGTATCTAAAAGCGCGCTGCACTTGAGCGTATTTAGCGCACCTAAGCGCGTGTTCTGTGCATCGTTCGGTGCATTTGTCGTTTGTCTGCTGCCGGTCCGTGGAGGTCACATTGCATGATTTGTATGCAGGCAACACATTTCGTTTTTCCAAGGTTTGCTGATACCACCAAGATGGACAAGGATCTGTCACCGCAAAGTGCCTGCATTGGAAGTCTATTTTGGAAGTGGTAACATGTCCGCCTATGCACCTGGGAATCCTAAGAACGTCTGGACCTTGACTCGAGAAGGTTGCGGAAATCCTTCGAGCTTTAGTGTTGATGCCCAAGGACGACCGCTAGGGGAGTCGGAAATTGCGCAATGGTGCAAGGATCTTGCTGGCGCTCTGGCTCGTAACGTAAGTACTTGTGTAACCTGTGATTTCAGTTCTTGGTTTAGATGCCTAACTACGAACGGTACCTGAAAGTCGCTTTGGGAGCCCCGAAGAGGCACCATTGTATGATGATTTGAGTTGTCCAAGTGCGCATAGACAGTTCATTCGATTTGAAACCATTTGGGTTGCGAGTGTGATCCTTTGGTTGCGGGGAAACCACCCCGTCGGTGGCACAGCAAAAATACAGTCTTAGGGAGTTCGGAAGCGATGGAGTTCGCAAACGTGTTCAGATTGCGCAAGTTTGTTCTTGTCGCCGCATCGTGTGCTACAAGCGCAGTGCTGATCGTAGCTCGCTGCTCACATCTGAGCCAGAAACGGTTCGTGCTATTTATACATATGTTGGAAATGAACCACGGACGATGACCGAGAAAAAAGCCTGAAGATGCCGTAAGTCTGAAAAACGGCCATGGAAGATGCGAACGCCGATTTTCCTTTGGGAGCATGGTGCAGGAAACAGTTCAAGGTCCACTTGTGTGACGTCCTGGTACATCCTCGTTTAGAACTGCGCAAGCAAATCGAGATTTTCCGTCCTCAAACCGTTGTCCCCGTTGAGCGCCAGAAAGCAATAATCCCTAAAAGTGCCAGAATATTCCCTGTATGATGATCTATTCTGACGATGAAAGTCACCGAGGCGTCGTCTCGATCTTGGTGCAAATTTCGGTGCGCTGCAGCATGAATTCGTATTATCCTCGTACGCTTCAGGTGCCGGAGTAGTACTGCGGCATCCCATGCTGACCATATGTCATTGGCGGAGCTCCCTCCTCTTGAACTCTATCCAGGTGTGCTGGCTCAGCATACCATTGCGCACTCATCGACCGTCCAGGCATTGACATTGGCGTTCCCTGATTTTGCACTCCATCGTACGTATTCCACGTTGTCGGAGGGTAAAACGGATGATTCGATGCGAGCGGTGCCGAAAGGGGAGCTGCAGCTGACCCGCTGACGGTTGTGGCATGCACCGCGGACGAGTTCGTGTCAAGGGTAGTTGGATAGGGGTAGGGCGAAGTGCGTCGCGGAAAATCGTGGTGCTGAATGCCAAGTCCTTGGTTCGGGAATTGCTGTGGTTGTAATCCTTCAATGTTGCCATATGACATGGATCGTGTGGGAGGATGGAATGGTGGGTGTGCACCCCACGAATGATTGTCGGGGTGGCCATAAGACATGGTTGAGCTTGTGCTCATTGCAGCTGGAGTATGACCACCGGAGACATTGGACTCGCTTCCATAGGCGGAATTCGCCGTCGAGGGTGACTGTCGCCAATAACCTGTGCTTGACGATGGACTTTCGGCGACTGAGGAGGAAGGCAGAAAAGTTGCTGCTGGCGGCCACTGAGTGTCAATTGGATGAGGATAAGGATAGGATGGCTGTTGCACAGGCACTGACTTGGTTAATACCAAAATTGTCTGCCTTTTTGGGCGTTGCTTACTTCGACTATGAGGAGGACCCTGGTGTGGGTCCAGTTCAGAATCACCCTGGAACCCGTAGTTCGCGTTTGGGGTTGTTGACGATGCACCGTGGAATGGTTGGCGGAACTCGCCCACTTTTTCACCAGAGACTGACTGAGGGTGTCGCGGTGAGGAAGTTGCTGGTGTTAGTGGTTGGCCGGGTGAAGAACCTTTGGTCCCCACAGACTGGGGCTGCGGCATGTCGGGATTGTGCTCCACGGGGTAGAAGTTGCAGTCTTTCTTCAGGCGAATACAGTTTGCGCATCGTCCCTGAGGATCATCTGGGGCAAGGAGACATCGTATCTTTCTTCGCCGACAGTGTCCTGCGATGATACATTAGTACACTCGTAGGCAATGTGGGAAAGCGATGCGTTGCTTACCGCAAGCGACTGAGGTTCTGTGATAGCCCAGCTTATTGCGCGGCTTGTTGCTCGTCGGCGAAAGCTCGCCAGAGTTCCCAAGTGCGAGGTTGCGCATGTGAGGTGTTGAGGTAGACCTTCGAAGTTCTCCAGGGACCTTGCTCTTCGAGGGCCGCCTCTTCTTACTTGATGCCGGGTGGGATTGACTAGTGGGCTCTTGACCAGTTGGGGCAGGTTTGGGCAGGAGGCGATCCACAGGGCTTTGAATGGAGCTGTTGTCTGTGACGCGAGCACTGACCTCAGGACTATAGTTCGGGGGATTGAAGGACATTGCGTCGGTGACAGGTTGTAAAAACAACGCGTGTTCTAGTCTAGAGGCAGTCTTCTTCGCACGCCTTTCCGTACCCACAGCCATGTGCTCCGTGACGTTGTCGCAACACCCGAATATCAAGACTCAAGCGCGGACAATGCATGAAGTGGTACTGAGGGTATTAGTACGAAATGTTTAAAGTTTGGTAGCCCCACTATGTCAGTGAGGAATCTAAACAGTAGACGCACCTAAAATGTCAGGCAAGGTAACGTCCAAACGTTTGAGCCCGCACGACGAGATCTCGGAAGCTGTTGGCGGGGGCGGACGGGGTGATCACCGTGCCATGGGCTTTTAGGCGCAATCAATGCGGCGGGTGTGAATGCGGCGGGCGGGCCAAGCGTCAGAAACGCGCGCGGATCGAACGTGTGCTGAACCAGGAGGATGGCGAGGCGAGGGTGAAGCAGTCGTGCACCGCAGCGACAACCAATGCGAGGTACGTGTTAAGTCATTAGCAACTAGCGTGGGCGCAATTGCAATCAGCAAAGTACCAGGCCCCAAAAGCAAAGCCCGCACAAGACGAAAAGAAGTAGGACTGAATATAGATTTTGGACCACGCTGTTTCGTTGAAGTGAGTGGATGATTAAAAGTGGCGAGGCCGCTCGCGCTACGCCCACAACGGGCTAACCCGCTGGCATGCCTGTGAAATCCTTTGGTGAATTGAACGCCCCAGCATGCTCCTTCCCAGAGCGGCAAGATCGTCCTGCCAGGCAGTTGTGTCGACGAACCCTGCGTGTTGGTGGCGCGCACGGACTGCTGATGATGTGCGGGATGGATCACGGATGTGAAGCCTGGACAGTAGCAGAACGAGCGGCCGCCGCCGAATCGCATGCGGCAGTCCGATCCACCGGGCCAGCCTGCGGTGTAGGCTATCAGTATGCAAGCTGGGTGTTCGCCGTCCAGCAGCTCGTAACCCATCTTTGGGGGTTCATATGTGCATGCGAGGGGCCCACGGCGAGGCATGCTGCAGGAGCTAGAGGACCAAGGTGAGGTTAATTTAGACCGACTTCTAGCTCTGTGCGCGCGAACGATGGCTGGGGCGATGCGGTTGTGCCAGGGGTCCCGTTCAACAGTCGGATCTCAGATGACGACGGCGCAACAAGGGTCCTCAGGGCCGACTTGCCTAACAAAAGGCTGACGCACACTAGAAACTGGTGGGAATTTTGCTCGAATGATGGCGCTCCTTTGCGCATGTCGTGACGTCGCCCAGTCGAGCAAGCCAGCAGCGATGATCCCTCTCGGAGCAGACCTCGTTCAAGGTGCCGGAGCGTCCTGAGTCCTGACACACATGGCTGCGAGACCGCACTCCTTCTCCACACTCTTCATCTCGCTAAGTACCAACCTAGAGCGCCGATTCATTTCCACAGGCGTCATCGTGATTGAGCACCATCAGCGTCACTGCTCACTCACATCAATCGTCGCACCGCAGCTGTCAGTCGGCGAAGCTAAGTGGTGGGCGTTGGTCGGGTGTGATGTGTGGTTGTCGGTTCATGCGCTGCGAGAGGCCTTGAGGATTGGACCCAGCAATCTGGCTGGGAGATGCGCACGCGTGCATGACTTCCATCCACTGCCTGGGCGCCGTCTGAACATGGCAAGTGCACGTGGGCGTCACGATCTGGTACAACCGCAGATTCACCTGGACAGCCCTTATTGAGTCCTGACCACACGCTGAAGCAGCGCGACAACGTCCGCCAGGTCGCCGTCTCCCCGACGCCTTGTGCGACCTCCCCACACTGTTAGGGCTAGTGTGGCGGCCCTTGCAGCACTGCGCTTCTTGCGTTCCACCTTTTCCTTTTTCCATGCTGCAACGTCCTTGTTACCCGAGAGCGACCAGCAGAGACGATATCGATATCTATCCCACGTTCTTCAGATGCTCCTCTCGAGCCCCGCGCATGTGTTGCTCTCGTGTCATCGAGCACACCTGGCTGCAAGCCTCTACCCGGTCCCTGCAGCTTGGGCTAGCTCGCCGTCAAAGAACTTGGTATTGGCTCCTATCATGCTTTCGATACCGGGTCGCCGGATTCTTTTCCAATAACGAGGCTCTCCCTGGCGAATTTGTGGTCCTTGCACCACTTTTGGCCTGAGTTTTGGCTAAATGGTTAGCACATCTGAAACACAAAAAACCGATCGATCCGACGACACCTGTGGCCCCTCTGGCGGCTAACAAACTGATCGGGCTATCGCCTGGTGCTGTCTACGCCGCGGGGGTGCGATCGAGCGTTCCGTTAAACGCTTCCGCGCGAGGCTGCATGTGCATACGCCTGCCCCCAGCACCAGTCTTGGCTCGCTACTCTAATCTGCTTCTCCACCCTGGCATTGCATACCTTGCAAGTGTCAGGCCAGGGTATCAAGCACGAAATAGCAGGACTTCGTCTAGCCTCCGGCAATCAGCTACAGGCTGTGTTCTATCGACTTTGTTCCATTGGCTGCGAGCTGCTGTGGCCGCCGGCGGGATGTGACAATGACAATACCCACGACATGCCAATACTTATCTCGTGTCTGGAGCCCACAAATGCGTCACCGCGAAGCCATGAAAGGTCCGAGGCATGTCGACCGGGATTGACTAACACCTTCCCAATGAGGGCCAGCGACTATCAGTGTGCGGTCAGCGTATGTGGCACTTTCGCGTGGGTAAGCGACACCCCACTTTATTGTCCGATGGTGACATACTTCCCCACGACCTTTTCGAGTAGAACTCCTGATAGCATCGCATGTCAAATTCAGCTACAGGTGCCTCGCGTTTCCAGGAGCAGAGATACACGTCTTACCAAAGGATACCTATTCGCCGGACTAATCTAAATCTGAATCTCGCTCTAATATGAGAGCTTGCCTTTCTCTGAGATTAAGATACCATATTCTTCAGAACCTGGCATGTTCTAATGGTAGCCCCAGGCATCCTCACGCTTTTGTACAACCACGACGTATGGCGCAACTTAGGTGGCAGGGGTCTGGCTGATCACACGTTGCTGTGCCACGGTGCCGTCCGTACTACACCACACACGTTGACGAAACTGGCCTTTTCGTCCTACACCACTCTGATGTGCTTCACTTTCGAGCTTTGCACTGTATGCGCTGATCACCACCCCTTCGATCGCTTGTATCTTGCCATCAAGACATATTCTCATTGGGGACTTTAGTGTGACTAATGGCTGCAGCCATCAATTTAGAGCTCATCAAACTCCAACACCGCGTCGTCAGCAACATCGCAAATGGTCGTGGCACAGCTTCTGCCCATACATTATCCAGATGACTGTTCGCGGTCATGATGTAAGAGATGGATTCGAGGCCTGTACCGCTTCGTGCTTCAGTCGTAACCAAACCCTTGCCTTCGGCGCTTCAACGTCTGGCCTGCACTGTTTGTAATCAGCAACTTTTTCAGACCGGACCGACGACCTCACTGCAATCTGACCATTGCAAGGACCGAGCCCTATAGCCGAGCACAGTGTCTATCGGGCGCAGAACCAGCTCGGAAACCGGCTCGATCCACATGTGCGCATCATAATGTTAACATGAGTTTACACAGGTCGCTCGCTAATATACTGATATATCGCGATGTATATTCGTCTAACAGACATGCCTCCCCTGTTCTCCCGCGGCAACTACACAGCACGATTGAAACCGACCTTACCAATTCCCAAGGGACGGAAGTCCTATAAGGGGCCGTGCATGGTGCGTCCAGCTGCAGCGGACTACCGGCCCTCTAAATTCTATGCGCGGAGGCTGAAAAGAGTACATTCATGGTGCGTCCTGCAGGCTTTGGCGCCTGCACCTATACTTCTCACAATGTCCGCCAATGTAGATGATTGCACAAGCAGCAGCTCAAGAGAACACGCGAACATCGCCAACCCTGCATCAGTCTTCGAGGCGTCGTGTCACTATCACTCTTTCGATCCCAAGTGGTCAACATTTTGCCTTCAAAGTACAACTCGGGTTGAAATGAGATTCACTGCCGCCCGTTATAGGCTACTTTTTGCGACCCAACCAGAGACCAGAACTATGCCCTATTTGTACGGCCCGCATCGTAGCAGCCGGAAGTGTTTGGTACCTCCCTGCATGTGCTAATGGACCATCCTGATCATTGGGTGGCAAGCTATCAGGATACTGCTTAGTCGATCCAAAGCACCAGATTTTTGAGGAAGGTTACTGATCATGCACCGATGCGAGCAGCGACGACTTTGCACTTTGCTTGCCAAGACGAGTGCTTTTTTCAAGGCTAGCGGACGCCACGCAACGAGAAACTAAGGCGGAGTTCTCGTGTCAACGTCCCTTGCAGTTCGACTCTAAGGCGACAGACCTCTTGATCTCCCAAGTTCCGGCACATCTTCTGCTTTCAACACTGTGCACCCAGCATACCCATCGAATAAACGCACACAGAAGTCGAATCTGCGCAGAAATTCTAGCCATTTACCTGCGAGGCCTGCCTCAATCATCCACATCACAGCATCAGTTCCAGAATTATTAACGGGATCAATCGCATACTGTATCACACCATGCTTTTAGAGCTGTGGATAGTGCCCAAAGTACCGGAATGCAGATCGTAGGGGTATCAGTGCAATTAAGGTTGTTCCTTGACTGCCTATAGCACGGAAGCCACTATAGGCGCCGATCAGAGGCTTTTGTTGGTAACAGAACCGATGGCTCGGAGACATTCAATCGCCCGGTCCAACGCCTAGTGGCTACGATTGATGCTAGTCGCGGCATCGATTGCGATATCACGTGGAAAAATGATCGATGCCCGAAATGGACTGTGATCGACCGCTAGTGGAAATGCATGACTGGTTGATGGAATTTCAGCTGGATACGGAGCTGAAAAGCTGAACCAGATACTGGCACCTTGGGGGTCAACACATACGCAACAAGGCCGCACCTCTTGATGGGGTACCCCTGTGAGTCATCGAAGCACCGCAATTCCGGCGCTTCAGCAGTTGTGGTAAATTATGGCCAGGGGCTTGAATATGTTTCTCGCTTATCGTTGTGGTACCGAGCCACGAATACCCACCAATCAACCATTTGCCGAGCCCACCTTACTCCATTTGGCCCAAGCATTCGCAACACCACCATTACCCTCACCATCACCACGGACAAGAATCGCACCAAAGCCAATCGGCAAGAGTTTCTTCCTACTGCAGCCTTAGGCAGCGCCGCCGCCGCGCCTTGTCGACTCCACAGTTACACCTTGCATCTCCACATGCTCTCTCTCTCCAATTATTGCCTAAAGCAGCGATAGCGCGCCAAGGCTGCGTCATGTCGATCACCAGGGCTCGATACCGGACCTCGATGCACTTTTCTTTCCGGGCACGCCACCTGCACCGCGATCACACAATGTAATCACGAGGGTTTAGCGAGTTAGTCTAAATAGATCTGCAAGCTTACTCCGTACATCTTGCATGTTTCAGCTTAAGCGTGTTCGCAACACCGACCGACCGACTGTCGCTGGTCAACGTCATCATCTCGCGGACACAGCTGGCTCTGGGGCGCGCGAGTCGCTAAGATTGGTGCCGGGCGTTGGACTCGGGATCTTAATTCTAAGCCGAGCATTGGATAATCTCGACACACTTTGCCGGTGGCGCCCTGCGATGAGATATCACATATCACTCTCACCCCTATGCGAATCTTCTATTGCTTGGGACAAGTAGCGTCCATCTCCATGTTGAGTATGATGACCAATTATGCTAAGACCGTGGGCACATCTTGGTCGTTTCCTCTGCGGAGAAGTTCGGTAAATATGACAAGGAGAAGGTTTCGTACCTGAATTAGGAGTTCAGCGGCGCGGTTGTCCAAACTCTACTATCATCTGCTATGGGCAAGACCACAAGGCATATTTTACAGTAAACGCACGCATGGTACTTGGCGATCAGATTTCGAGGTTGAGAGCTTGAAATTGGCCCTTTATATGCGCGGAAGGAATGTGGACACATTCTCATCAAAAACTCCGAGGCACCGGTCTTGTCAGCAACACCAAGTGCACTTCAAGCCTACATCACACTCGGCTACGTTAGAGACAGGAATCGCCATGTTCGCACCTGTACGTTATTGGCAGGATCACGCATTTTGTCACGATGGCCACAACTGCGTCCGTACGTCCAGGCAACCTTGGCACTATCTGTTCTCATCTCGAAAAATCACGGGACGATTTGGATCACGTACAAAGTAGTGCAACACGGTCACACGATGTATTTAAACGCCACAGAGTGCACCCGCATAAGCGTTCGGATACCGGCAATGCATGCCGTTTGCATGGTGGGTCCGCGATTCCGTTGGAAAACCGCTGAACCTATGACTTTCATCACCCCTTCACCATACAGTCATGACCTCGTGATTGTCACTCCTTCATCCGTTAGTTTTTCTACTCCTTCATGCGCTTCTTACCACTGCGACGTCCGTCAACTGTCAAAGTCTGCATCTAGCACACAGATTGG
>TARA_R110002003_G_scaffold48_19_pt1 | contig 42477 bp, 50 predicted proteins | sample TARA_R110002003 | Tara Oceans TARA_R110002003 (sample SAMEA4396441) | marine metagenome | biome: Westerlies Biome; feature: [SRF] surface water layer (ENVO:00010504); material: water (ENVO:00002006), including particulate matter (ENVO:01000060) such as... | depth 5 m | reverse complement strand
CAGTCAGGAAGGCATACACAACCCAGTATGTGAGCCACTGCAGACATGTTAGCATTTCTAGGCGCTTCGGTGCTCAGGTCTTATCACGCACCTGAGTGTCATCGACCTTGCTAGAGCTGAACAAGGCGTTCAACGAGTAGTAGCTGGGGATGATGAAGCCGGCAATGTTGACAAGGAACTCGCCGGCGATATTGAAGAAGATGAGGAAGAAGTAGAGGCCGGCGAGACCCAGGATGGCATAGACCTTGGGGACGGATGTCTGCCTCTCCAGATTGTTGAGGGCGGGGTACTTGGACAGCTACACACGACATTATCAGCACCGCCGCTTATAATACATTGACCGGCAGCTTCAAACATCGATGCTTCGACGACAGAGTAATCCGTCTGGACGACTGCACCATAGTTCAGGAGCAGTTCTTACCTCCTTGTCAAGCTGCGACAGGGTCGCTTGGGCTCGTTCCTGGGCAGACATTGTGAGATGTGCTAGAGGGTCGGTTGCGATGTGTGCAAGATATGGATGCGGTAGAGGAGTCGTGTGAGTCGTGATATCGAATGCACTGGGGTGTTTTGTGGAGGAGAAGAGATAATGGAGGAGCGATTGTGGGCGGCGCGAAGCGGGACTGACGTATCAAGCTAGCAGTGATGACGCACTAACCTTTCACGAGCCAAACCAGCGGCCAGAGGTGCAGCTGCTCCACGAGGGTTGCGCATGCGTGCACACAGCGCGGCAGCAGCCATAGCCATGCAGGCGATATCTACATTCACGTCCACTCCATTTTTGACATGCCCAAGATGGGTGAAATGAGGCCTGTTCATCCGCTCCACTCTTTGCATCCCTTCCAGGGTTGGGAGATCTTGCACGTGATACGGCTAGGCGCACGGCCGCCCGGCCAGCCAGCTCTCCGTTGCTCAGACGAAATCAACACAACAAACACTCGGCCTCTCGACATTGTCACCCACATCGAGGGCCACCACGCCGCGGCCGCCGCCAGTCTTGGAATATAATATCTTTCGCCTAACATACTACTAAGAGAAGTCGACTTTTGTGCCCTACGCCTCTGCTTCTCCCCGAATCGGCACCAAACAACAACGCCCCGGAAGCCGGCTTTGACTCGACCTACGCTATACAAACAGATTGAAGGAAACATACTGCGCACACTGCAACATAAGCCTCCCTCAATCCCTATCCACTACGGCAGTGGTTATCGACGTCATTTCGGACCCGGTTGCTATACCTTTGTTTTGGTGTAAACAGACGGCCGATTCGCACACAATGGCTGCAGACATCCGCCGTTCGCGCTCCAATACCTCCATGTCCACCAGGAGTAACCGACCGCTCTCGCGCGCCTCTACCACAAGCGTGCACTCGTTTGAACAGTTCCAGCCGCAGCCGCAGCAGTCCCGCCAGCCCCATTACACACCGCAACCGCACTATAACACGCCTTTCACTAGCGAACCCCTGCAACCCGCACTGCTGCAGGCGGCACAACATGTCAGTGCGCAGGACAATCTCATGAGTATGTCGCTCGAGAGCGTCCAGCAATACCTAGGCTACGCCTCCGAGTCCACCCCGCAACCAACGCAGCCGAACAGCCTCCCACCGCAACAGCACATGGACGCTCACACATACCACACGTCAATGGCGCCGCAGTCACAGCAACACTTCATGGCACCACCCATGGACGCCGAAGAGAAGAAGAAAAAGAGCTCGGCGTCCGGCAGCGCCACAAACGACAAGGAGCTACGGCAATTGCTGGCGCAAAATGAGAATCGGAATCTGAAGGACGTGGCTGCCGAAGTTATCCAGAACGACAGGACTTCCAAGGCGGAAAAATCTAAGCAACTGTTTGCCATGTTGTGGTAAGCTTACTCTTGCGCCGTTCGCTACCCTTCTAACATCTCCAGGCTACGGTCTGTTTGTCGCACCGCGAAGACATCGGTCCCACGCAATCGCGTCTATTCCAAGTACGCAGAGCGCTGCGGTACCGACCGAGTCATTCCTCTCAACCCAGCATCCTTTGGCAAATTGGTGCGCGTCATCTTCCCGGGCATCCAAACCAGGCGGCTTGGTGTTCGCGGCGAGTCTAAGTACCACTACGTCGACTTGGCTCTCATCAATGACAGCGATGATGGGGAAGACTCACGGCGACCAAGCACCAGCGGCGCTATGGCACATCATGCCATGAAGCGACAGCCCTCTGCTGGTCCCAAGCTAGACTTCAAGTATGTCTTGTCTCAGACTCGCCCATTTGAAGTGTATACTAACTGCTTCAGTTCCATCCCACGGCTACCTGCAGACAGCGCCCAGTTCCCGCCACGAGACAATGCCATGGAATCGAACACGGCCCACTACGCGCCGACCTCATCGAAAGGCATCCTGTATACAGACATCTACTCGCAACAGTATCGCTCCGCAAATGCGCGCACAAAGACCTCGTATGACCAGGAGCTGAAGTTTCCCACACCGGACATTCTCGAAGCACCGGATGGGTTGGAGATTGAGCTGCCCGATATTGCGCCGTATCTGCCTGCGCGGACGGACCCCGACTCGGCGCAAAATCTGGTAGCCATGTACCGCTCACACGTTACGTCACTGGTTGATGCAGTCCGGTACTGTAAAGAGAAGCAGTTCTTCCGCTTGTTCGGGACTTTCCACGGCACATTGACTGTTCCAGTGCAGAAGCTCTTCTCCGCTCCCGAGCTAGCACCATGGATCAAGGAGTGCGACTGGATGATGTATCAAAAAATGATTCGCAACGTTTCGCAGCTTACCCTACAAGTAGCGCCGCCCCCAGTCCTTCGATTCCTTGACAATGTAGCGAAGACGCTCCATCCGCACATTAACGCGAAGTTCGCGCAACTTCCCATGCATGTCCTGGAGGCGAAGCTGGAACCCGCCACTCTCTTTGCCCATCTCCTTCGACAGATGTTGCGCGTCAACTCAACAGCGCATGCCGCCGCTGTACTCCTTACGGCAGATAACCATCGCGCCCAGATGTTTGCGGATTGGTTGGAATATGTTAACCTGAAGCGCATCATCGCGAATGAGCTGCCGGGCTCTTGCAATCACGAAGAGGTCTACAATATTATGACAAACGAGATCCGATTGATGCTAGGGCCCTTACCACAAGACATACAACTTAGCTCCGGCGCAATCCACCACGCACCACATCCGGATCCTCCCGCCGATCCTTCAGAGTCGGTGATCGATCGCATCGCTGCTTTTCTCACGAGGTTGCCGTCTCGCTTCCCAGATGGTTCAGCCCGTACCATACTGCACTGCGTAAATGCGCTGGGATCGGCTGCGCTTCGTGAAATTACTGTGGAAAATGGCCTCAGTTTTCAAGGCTGGTGGCTAACCAAAGTTTTCGTAGACGAGATGGGCCAGTGGCTGGCATCATTAGGCGGCTTTCTTGGCCACGTCGCGCCAGACTGGAAATCTCCTACCCTCTCCCCGGTTATGGACAATACGATGAACGCCGGCATGACCAATGGTGGCAGCGGAAGCAACAATGACAGCCGTTACAGCAGCATTGATGGGGATTTCGACCCCAATCAGTCCTTCATGTCCGCTACCAGCAATGCTCAGATGCCGGATGCGAGCGCGAACCATGATGGTAAGTTCTCCTACTCGTACATCCTAGATCATGGTGGTTAACTAACACAAGATGATCAGTCAACGCTCGAAGCTTTGCTCAACAGTCACAATACGATATGAGCTTCAGCTACGAGATGGACATGCACACTTCGCAACAAGAGCCAAACCACGATGACAGCGGTATCGGTCTTCTCGAGGATGGTATCGACGCTAGCTTTGCGTCCAAAATTCAGCAATCATTAAATTCCCATCTCGCTCACGGTCCTCCGCCTCTATCTCAGGGCGTGAGATAATTTATCTCTTCCTTGGTTAGAAGAGATCCTCATTTCGACTGAGCGCTCACATTACCGAATGAGCTCTTTGACACTTACGCGCCACGATGCTCCGATTTTATGACCCACCAAAAGCAGCTAGACCTGGAGATGACTTGTTAATACCCTTTAATTTTGTACATGTTCGCACATTGCAGCTTCACCCGAACGATAGGGGACTAGTTGCGAGTTGTCCTTTTCGACGATCGGACGGTGCTAAATTAGTTCACTGGCGTTGGTGGTTGCCGCTTTGCTATCTCAGCCCGCACCGTCGTTGCGAGCGACCCTGTTCCTTGTTTGGGAATGTTTGTCTTATGTTTTATTGCCGCTAGAGATCGTACCTCTGCTAGCGCGGGGCAGTATCATGCTTGAATACTAGATGAAATTTGCTGTGCACACGATAGAACCAGCTTACTTGACCGTTCCCCTCACGTCTTTCTCTTCTATGCGCCTCAGACGCTAACTTTGTCGAATGCCGAGTACCTAGATTGGCACTATGAGCAGATTAATAAGCGACGTGTACCTTCAAAACTTTTAAGAAGTAACGCCAAGTAAGATACATAGTTGGTACAAACACTGAACCAGAAAGCATATCCCCAAAACCCAGAGGTAGTGACAACCTTATTAGAAAAAGCACCATGTTGTCCTCGCGCGGCCAATCAAATGCCGATAAACTTGACATCCCATGGCGCTTTGCGAAAGGAACAACTTACGATCGAGACGCCAATCCAAAGGGCATTGTTTCGTTCGCAACTGCAGAGAATACATTGGTGCAGAAAGAGCTGGAGGAGTTTGCGATTAAGGTACGCGACTGCTTATGCCAGTCTACTAGCATGCAACGCTACATGCAAGCCCCGATATACAGCCGTGCAAAGGACTAATATAGTTCGAAAACAATTCAATACTCGTCAGCTAACCGCAGGAAAAGGTTCCCATTCCAGGCGCAGCATTTCGATACGCCTACTGCACAGCCGGCGGTCCTCGTCTGCCTTCTGCATTCGCAACTCATATCAACGAGTACTTCGACCCTTACCGACCTGTTACTGGTGAGGACATCAAAGTCACTGCGGCCGCGACGGCACTCCATGATATTCTCGCATACTCGTTGTGCGCACCGGGCGAGGCCATCTTGACGAGTAAACCTTACTATGGGCGCTTTGAGCTGGATTTTGGAAACAAATCTGGAGTGAAACTTATCGGCGCTGATACAGATCACGAGACATGTTTCGATGAAGATGTGGTACATGCCTTTGAAAAGAAGTTTCAAGAATGTAATGAAAAAGGCGTGGTGATTAGAGCAGTATTAATCGTAAATCCACACAATCCACTCGGTAAGTCTTCCGCCCCAACCACAACTAAGATACCAAAAACACAGGTCTGAATCGCTAATCCCGATAGGTCGCTGCTACCCCAAACGCACTCTCCTCGCCCTCCTCCACTTCTGCGCCCGCCACAGCCTGCACCTCATCTCCGACGAAATCTACGCCCTTTCCGTCTTCCCCAACGCCTCGCATCCAAACGCAACACCCTTTACATCGCTTCTTTCCATCGACCCAACCGGCATCATCGACCCGAATCTAGTCCACGTGACGTACGGTCTCAGCAAGGACTTTGGCGCCGCGGGCTTGAAAGTCGGCGCACTTATCTCGCGCAACGAATACTTGAAGAAAGCTGTTCACGCAGTCGTTAGATTCCATGGTACGAGTGGGCCGAGTGTGGCGATTGCGACGGCCATGTTGGAGGATAGGGTGTGGTGTCGCGGTTTCGTTGAGCTGTCGAGACGGAGGATTGGGGAAGCGTATGCGATTGCGACGGCGAGACTGAAAGAGCTTGGGATTGAGTATTTTGGGGGCGGGAATGCGGGGTTCTTTTTGTGGATTGATTTGGCGAAGTATCTGCCGCCGGAGAGAGATGGTAAGAGCGGGTTTGAAAGGGAGTGTGAATTGGCAGGGAAGCTAGTGGAGGGTGGGGTGTTTTTGCATCCGGGGGAGGAACATGGGAGGACGGGATGGTTTAGGGTCGTGTTTACTATGGAGAGTGGGGTTGTGGAGGAGGGGATAGGAAGGTTGGGCAGGGTGCTGGAAGAATTGAGGTGGTGATCAAGAGCCGTTCACGCCTGAGCTTTAGATGTCGAGCCATGACTTGAGGTGACCCTCACACGTCGATTTCTTGTGTCTTCAGCTCCATCGTCAACAAAGCTTTGCAGCGACTACACGTGCGTTACCTGTATAGCGCTCCTAGTGCAATCTTAGCGCGTTCTTCCCACTGGCTGCAGCCAAACTGAACCGTGATAAAACCTTCCATTACCTCTGAGACTCTGTCAAATAAATCACAGTTTATCTTGCATCTCTGGTCAATCCTTTGCTTCACATCCGCCTTACAATGACGCAGATATCAAACCATAGTTCAGTCCAAGATTACGTCCGGCATGGTCGATTCGTGCGGACCTTGGCCCATGCGAAAAGAACATTGCTATGTAAGCAGAGAAAGGAGGCTAGTATTGAGATGACAGGAGCTTGTCAATAGGTCTCGGTGTTACGCGCTGTGTTATTTGTCGGTGTCGGTGGTGGTGGTGTGTAGTACGGAGGCGCGTCGAAGGTCGCGTAATTTGAAACGCGTGTTTGCCCCCGGCTCACCACCTCGACCTTCATCGTCAGACGAAATCGAACATGATCTCTCAACCTGCCTCTTTCGTCGCCTACATCGAATGTTGTCAGCTCAGCCATGGTCATACTGCCGGACAATCATTAAGGGCGCAATGCTATGCGCGCAACAAAATCGGCGCTTCCTCCTTTGCCGGCATGAATGTGCTGCCGATGACCACGACATTCGCCTTGCATTTAGAGCAGTGAGTGGTGCGAAGTCGAAGGTATTAGTGTTGGGCCTTGCGCGGTGGATGTGGCTAAGGTGTGACAACCGGTGTTGGTAGATTCTGTTGCAATGAATTCGGAACACCTCTTTGCAGTCATGAGATTTGATGAAACACCGGCGGCGCAATGAGGTTTTTCACGCGGACCTTAGTGCTCCAGGCGCATAGGGATTACGCCCCAACTTTGACCCTCGACATCCGCAATAATGCCATCGCCAGCAGAGAATGTCTTTCAGCTAAGAAACTTTTCCAAATTCTTTTTATTTGTTTGCAATAATACTGTGGCCGTAGTTTCCGCGGATTGTACAGTCATACAATGCTTCGCACACAAGAATCTGGAAGTCTCACGTATGTGAAGTGGAAGGAGAATGAAGGACCCAGGTGACTGAATAGCTATGAACGAAGGGAGCTATATATATGTGTGTAGAGTGAGAGAGTGTAGGGATAACGCTGCTAGCGTGTAACAGGAAGCATCCTCAAAGTCCCACAGAAAAAGTCCCACAGAAATGCCTTCGAGACACGCCACACCAAGGTCAGCCCCGCCAGAGCAAACTGAATCAGGTCGACGCAAGCGAAGTCGACGCGAGCTAATCCAGAACATAGTGCGCTATGTCCACTAAAAACAGTTAGTTCCGCATGAATTTGTACGCAGACGGGCGCCTCATGCGGGCAACACACGTACCGGTACCACGACAGCGCACTGAGCGCTCTGTTGCTAATCCAACCCGAGTCTTTCCGCAAGGGAGCTTCCGAAACTCTCTAACCTAGCCACACATGCCGGTGTAACCCACTCACGCCACAGTCTTGTGGCGCACCGCGACACCGCCTCCATCACCACCTCTAACATCTCCTCCAACACTGTCCGAGCGAACTGTAACAGCGCGGTCAACACCACCTCTGACATCGCCACCAACACCGTCGTAGCGAGCTCTAAAGCTGCCTTCCACAATCGGACCTTCTTAGACTGCACGTCTCCCATGTTCTGTTCCAAGGTTTACCGAAGAACTTTCTCTCAAGCAGACTTTGAGAGACATAGATCAGACCCTCGATGACCAATATGCGGCTTTGCCTTTGAGCACAGACCTTCTCTGAGCGAAACTCTCGTTGTCCACTCTCCAGGGCTGTTGTCCAACGAAATACGCCAATCATAGTTCTCGCCAAGCATAGGTATGCAGCAGCCTGCTGCCTACGGCGAAAAGTTCCACCTTGTGCGCGAACTACATTAGGAACACCAAGTAGCTTGATGTTAATAATAAGCCGATTAGTAATCTCGCAAGGATTCTCGCTTCGCAACTCTAACGTAGGTACCTAGAGCTTACTTAAGCTTACTCTTCTCACCGCATTGAGAACAAAACACCGCCAGCATCGTCTCCCTACCTGCAAGTTTGCCCTGTTGTTTCGCCATCTTGATTGCGCAAATGTACGTCCAAATCACTCAGGACCCAACGAGATGACATTCGAGACTTTCGTTCTGACTGAAATAGCAACTGCAGGGCACAATCACACTCATGGCGCGTGACAAATTGAGCTTCCTCGATCTTCCGAAGGAGTTGCGTCTTAACGTCTACGATAACTTCCTCACTCGCCAGCACTGCAAGATAGCGATAACTCCATATTCTTTCTCCGAGTCTATCACCCTAGTTCGGCCCCAACCTATACCGCCTGTGCACCTGACTTGCAAGTTCCTTCTCGCTGAGGTCGGCTCTTACCTCAAACCTAAGCTCGAGCGAATGAGTGTGGAATGGGCCACTCCCCGACTCATCATACACCCTCGTGTCTACAAAGACCTTCCCACAGTTAACGACTCGTTTGAAAGCGATTTGTTGAATGACCTTTTTCCGTGGATGCAGCAGTCAAAAGCAGGAAAGCCGGTCGATGTTGCTGTACTGAGCAAGAGAATCGCGTACCATACGAAAGAGGAGCCCTCTGCTGCCGACTTAGAAGTTATTCGGTCACATATAGAGTATGCCGGGCGGTATTTAGCAAGGCATCAGGTGCCGGCGGAAGATTACTATGACGAGGCCGAAGAAATTCTTACCAACAAGAGTGCGGAGAATGGGTTTTGGGACCTCAGTTCGGACGAAGCGGAAGTAAAGATTCTCAAGCTGGTAGACGAACTGATGGAGGCGCCTGATGCTAGGGTCAAGGGACTCCAGATCATCATACACTTCGACGATGGCTACTTTCCAGATGGGGAGGAGGTGCTGGAGAAGTTAGCACTAGTTGCTGATGCGTGCTACCTGTACGACGTGAGAGCATGTGTGCAAACTTTCGTCGACGAATATCCGACCGTTGTCTTCAAAGATCGCGAACGCTGGGTACGGTATGATGGCAATGTGGACGAGAAGACGTGGATCGAAGAGTGGGCTTGAAGTGGGCGTGCGCAGTGCGATAAATCTTTCGATTTGTTGTCAAATCGCAGAATTTTCACACTTATTACCGGCAATCTTCGCGTATTCGAGAAGGATAGAGAGAAATGGGTGCATAATATGAATGCTGGATAGGTTTCCGGGATGGTTGAACCCAAAATCGCTCCTGTATCTGCTCGCTGTAGCTCATGAATATCTTCCCTTGAGTCCTAGCCTGTTTGATAGTTTTTACGCCATATTAAATCACTCACTCTGTTCTAATACGTCGTGTAAAAGCTCGCAGTCCTTTCTCTGTCATGGTAGATCATGGACAAGTCAGCTGATGGCGGACGGGAAGTCTTAGACAAAAGTGCGGAGGATAACAATGCTGAGTGGGTTTTGTGCTAGTCCCAGGATAAAAGGTATGACGTTCCATTTACGAACCCCGGCGTTCCCTGAACGGTTGCCTATTGCTAAAAGTGGGAACGGAGTATAATGTCTTGGCGCATGCTTGGGCTCTCACTCCACTCGCATCTTCTGTCCGCTTTCGCTCCCCGCTCAACATCTCAAACTCGTCAACCCGCATCTTCATTCCGCTTTCGCACAACCTTCACCATCTCAACTCGTCAACCTGACTTGGCGCCTGCAAACTGAGAAATCATCTACTGTTGAGAAATTCCGGACATTCTACATAAGAAGTGGGGCTCTCGAGATCCGCAATGGTCAGCAAAACTCCGTTCTGCTTTCTCAACCTCCCAGCGGAGTTGCGAATGATGGTGTGAGTGCACGATACAAAATGGGCAGCTTGACTCACGCTAAACTTGGGTCTCCCTGCACAGGTACATGTACCTCCTAGGTCGTCACCGCAAGCACCACGAGCTCATCTATAATAATCGGGGAGTCACATCATGTCCGATCGTCGTCGTTCTGCCAAATCCGGTCTCACCAATCTATCGAACGTGCCGCCTCATCTACAGCGAAGCTGCACCACTACTCCCTACGGCCATCGTCCCGCGTATCATACTGGATGCGGATCTTAGCTTCGAAGCGTACATGGATCGGCAGTTCAGGATTTTTTACCCGCTTAACGAGCTCTATCTTCACATCTTGGACTGTCACAATGGATTCCAGCTTTCGCTTGATAGGCAGGAGGACGGCGATAATGCCTGGGAGGACGAGGAAGATGACAGGATATATTCTCAGTTCCGCGACGAAGACTACCCTATCATCGGCAAGTTCGCGAAAATGGCGGCCGCATACCTGGGACGGAATCAAGATGCGACAAATCTAGTGGCCGCGAGCTCACGGCGGGTGCAGATCGCTGTGCGGGGCCGCAACGAGTACTCTGGCGCGAACAGCAGGGCGCAATTCAACCGTTTGTTATCAATCTGGTCGAAGCAATATGGAATTCCGACCATCAAATACACTGTCAGTGAAAGAGCTTCTCCTGATGCAATTGCCATTGGAGTAGGATGGTTGCAATACGGCGGGGTGATAAGCCAGGCAAATTGGGAAACCGAGTGGGCTGAGCCAGAGATCTACTGATGTGCGACAAACTTCGCAATGACGACTCTGTCGCTGAAGCTTGGGTGCACGTTGGAGCGGGAAATTGGCGAGCAATAACATTGGAACTCAAGCGCGGACTCGATGTGTGTTTTTGGGGTGACCATGAACTACAGAAAGTTTGGGACCCACAAGAGACTATTAGAAATGAGGCTCCCGGAGATATGACTGTGCGAGCTGCCGTAACATGGTACCCTTGTGCCTGAAGCGTAGATCGGAATTCGACTAAAGGAACGTATTTTGGTAGCGAAACATTTACCGAGGGACTAGTCTACTGAAATCTGGGAAATAAGAATAACCGATTTGATGCGTACTGCGTACCAAATATGTGCCGAGGAAATTGTCGAGCCGCAAAGTCCTGGCCTTTGACTATGTCACGATCAAGATGCATAGTACTCCAAAAGGTCCATGGGCTATCCAGTTCTCAGTCACCAAGTTGTGTGGCATCGTGGCCGGCAACCATTCTTGTTCTTGATCCAGTTCCTTTCTGGGTTCCCTCATGAGCGTCACAATGATGATCAGCGGAGTAGGTAGTTGCGGACGTTGAGCTTCGCAACCATGGTACTCATGGGCAAAGCGTCTACGACGAGATGGCGCGCTAATGAGTCCAAACCAGCCGTTAGAGGGCCCGTTCGTGAGGGTTACTGACAGCGTTTTTATATAAAGAGTCTATGGCCGTAACCATTTGTCGTGCATCCTGATCCCTAAGCTGTCATCCTGCTCTTCTCCCAACTTGAAAGTCGACCCGCGGACTACGTCCGCTCTCTTAGTGAACTTGACCTTGCCAAGCGTCATGGAGAAGTATAACACAGAGGTTAGTCAGCTATATCGTACCCATATGCCAGTACTGACCTCGTTGCAGGCTGAAATGCCTGCGATCCTGAGGCTCCCTACTGAGCTACGACTGGCCATATACGAGGAGTGCTTGCCGATCGAGAGGAAGCACCATGCCATCGTCATCAAGTTAATACCAGCAAACGTCAGCTTCCAGATCGTCCTTCAGTCCACGAACGTCCAACTTCTTGCGACATGCAAGACGTTCCACCGTGAAGCGAGCGCTATGTTCCGACGAAAATTGGCGGAAATGATCCCTTCACCGGTTCGAATCATCGCCGCAACCAATGTGGTCAGGTCACAATTCTTCCTACCCGGAATCATGGATACGCTCACGAAGCGCATCGCACAAGCTAGCGAATCCTTAAAACGAGGCGGGAAGCCCAGACTCTCTTCGCTCAAGGACGAGGATTGTTGGAAGCCCTATCAATTCACGGAAGACACGCTTCTACAGTTGGCCACCTTTGTGATACAAGCGGCACTGCATCATTCTTTCGTGTCCGGGTTGGAACCATCGGTCGAGATAGGCTACAAATGTATCAGACCATGGCATATCGGATCTCGGACAGAAGCAGCTACAGCCATCATCAAGACTCATGGTTGGAGTCGAGCCACGATACTCCGTCGCGGAGTGCGTCTGCGCGCTAAGGTGTTGGTTGCCTTGGTCGAATGCGCCGACCGTAAGACAGCGACTGAGCAAATTGGAAGGTTCGTCGAGACTCTCATGACAGGAGCTTCAGGACTTTCTCACTGTGAGGGGCTGGTGGACTGCGATGCCTTCAACGAGGGATGGAAAGAAGGCCCCGTCAAGGCAACTAAGTAGTCTCGGAACGAAGATGATCTTCGTCCTGCGGACAGGTTAAGCGACGTCACCTGGAGTGCTGTTCTGATCGACTAATGATCTTTTTGGCAGAATGTGAAGGCGGAGATATATTGCTGTAGGTTGTACATGACAAGGCAGACACGGTGTACAGTTCAATATGATCTGCGTATAGCAGAACTGATGCGTATGGGATCCGGGGGTCTCATGCTCGAGATACCAGTGCTAGGGCGCGTATGAGTGCAATGCAATGTTCCATTCAATGACATGTCACGTGTAGGTGTCTACGAGAGGGACTTGCGACTTCCGATCTCCGGCGCTATGCCAAATAGAGGCTAGTTTGTTTACCTCCATCTCCTCTGTTCGTTCAGCACTCAGATGCTGCTGTTGTCTGCGTCCTATTTCAACGCTTTGCTGCATGTCATTCGTTCTTCGACTAACGCGACGGGCTCTGGTGGAATCATAGCTCGTTGGGTTGCTGTCTAGGGAGCCCTGAGTCGATGACGCGCCGCTGATACCAGCCGATCTGTGTACGATTGCGACGTGGTATTTTGCGATCCCCACGCATCGACCAGCATCTCAAACGACTTCAAGCTGAGACAATGCTTCGAGGGCATAGTTCTATGGACCAGCTACCATGCACTTGTGCCCAATTCCAAGTCGTCATGCCCAACATTGCAGCAGGCTGAACTCGGCCTCGCCAATCAGATCCGCTGCAGTGCGCCAGTCGCATCCCGCCCGGTAGTCCTCCAATGTACTGCGCCCACCATCGAGTCTTGCTCGACTTCAACGCGCTCTAAGATCTCACCATGCCGCATATCCGGCGAATCAGCACGTCGATAGCACCGCTTGTCCCGATCGCGACACCGATATTCGTATTTAGGGAGCCGTTTCTGGACTCCGCTCACCTACAGCAGAGGTTTCCCATGCCCGGTATGGATACCGTAACCGTACTTTGCCTTATTTCTCGGAGCTACAGGTTGCCTTAAAGTAAGGTGTCTATTCGCAGTATGGGGAAAGCGATCTATTTACTTGCGAGCCGGCCCGCTTTCATTTCACATTAATTGCAGATCGTATCCACTTAAATTCTAACGGTTTCAAGAGACAGCCCGAAGCCACAGGAACCTGGTGAGCGGCGTCATCACGTGAGTATCTCTCAAGTCTCGTAGCTGGCAGAGCATACAAAGCTTTTCCCAAAACGCCGAAAATCAACAATTGAGGTGTCTAGTCATGATAGATTTCACGCCCAGAAATGTAGACAGCTCTTGGATACTCTTATCTCATCCCTCATGACCATTGTTAGCTTGCGTCCGTAACCAGGACAGTAATGCTAATGGCTCTCGCAGATCTACTAGGCACGCTCAAACTTGTACCATAAGTACGATGTCATCGTTCGAAAACTAAACTTTCGATATGGTCATCGACACCAGCCCACGTGCGATCACGCCACCTATTACAAGGGTACCGGTGAAATGGACAAGCGACGAAAAGCCTCCCTGGTCAGGGATCGAGTTCACCTTCCCCGTCGGCTCCGATGCTTTGTCAGACGTGCTAAGGAGTAAATACCCCCAAGGTTCTGATTTGCGCGAGAGGAAGCACATGGCTGCGATCGATTTCTTGAAGATCGAGCTGCGACAGATGCAGTCCGAAAAAGCATCATCAGCTGCCTCGGAGAACGGATATTTGACTACCTCGGAGGCCCCGAGTCCTTATAGTGATGCCGCTGGAGGTCGCAACTTGCAAGCGAGTCGGTTCTCGCCCCGTGACACTGACAGCACGACTCGCAGATCTGTGTCCCTAGCGCATATCTCACAACAAGCCCAGTCGGCCACACCAGCACCGACGATGCCGTCACCAACGAAACCTGGCGGGCAAATCGTCTTCAGTGTTATGGATGGGCGTCCACAACAACCCAGGACCAAGCGACCCATGACCAAGAAAGAGAAAGCGGCGTACAAGAAGACTCGAGAGCGTGGAGCATGTCCACCTTGTCGTCGACACAAAGCAAAGGTTTGAAGTCTTGAGCCGCCACCTCCTTTCGCGCCATTGCTTACCCACTGCTCGTAGTGCACTCATGTTGGTGGGATCTACGAGGCATTGTCAGGCCAAGAATTTGGGTTTAAAACTCCCAAAAGGTACGCATCCGACCATGCTGTGAACGATGACTTACTTTGCAAATTCAGACTGCTCTCTGTGGACGCTAGCATCGAAGAGAAGGAGGCACGCAAGTCTTTCAAGCCCGCCTCCCCCGGTCCTGAGACTCGGATTGAACGCAGCCTTTCGTTAAGCGCTTACGCAGTTCGGCCCGAACCTCACGAAACTGCGCCTGGATTCACCGACCATTCCAACCACAATGCTTCAGTTGATGAGCCCGCTCCTTGGATGACAGAAGCAACACAAGGCTTGCAGGCTGAGATAACTCGGTATGTAGAAAATCAAAGCACGTTACAGCCCCATAGCGTTGCCAATCCTAGCCAGTCTGGAACCCCGTGGCCCGGCTTCTACACTTCCCCTGAGACGAATCTCTACGGCCCAGGATATAGCCAGTTCCATGGCCCAGATATTTTGGAAAACCCGCAAGCGATACCCCCGATGGAGGCTATACCTAGCCAGGACCCTTCATTCCGTTCCAACTTCTCCGAGTTCCTCCAAGACCCATGGACTGGAAGCCAGGAGCATCGGCCGGCCAGCACCGAACCAGACTAATCCCTCGTGTGCCAACCTCATTACAGCATAGTCATGTTGACCGGTGTATTCTTTGGACTTCCATCAACTTTCTCGGGAAGACAACACCCTATCTACCAGTCCAGGACCTGATTGGCGTTCCCGCTGGCTGGATGCCATCAGCTCTTAACCAGTTGTGTACACCGCGCGTGAGAATGGAACAAGGAGGATTTACTACCTCCAGGCAATCTCTGCCGTCCCGTAGGCTTCACCCTCAACGGGGAATGCTGCTCCAAATCCCGCGCCCTTGGACACCCCAAGGCTGAATCTCGCCTGGAGCAATTGCCAAGTTGGGGATCATGCTCGCCAAACAACCGCACAGGCACAACAACTGGATGTCAAACCAAGAAACATCTGGGCACACAACGCAAAACAGATGGGCCCTTACTCAATGGCAAATTGAGCCACTTAGCCTTGACCGCAGACATGGACCTTCTGAATCTATAGCAAACCCGCTACGTCATTGTAGCTTGAAGTGATATGCCAATCTGGAACAACTACCTCGCTCTAAGAACGGATTGCCCCGAGACTCTTGATAAGCATACCAGCACAATTGGATATGCCATACCTCGGCATGGACCCCGCCTTGATCTACCAGCAGGCTCGCTTGAGGGGACCAGATCGGACGACGTTCCCTGCTAGATCTCTTCCTGTCCTTTGGTAGTCTTGTAGGCTCGGCTTCACAAGAGGCAAGTCATGTTCCCAAGGCTTTCCTTTAGTCAAACAACATGACTTCTGTTACACAGATGTTGGTACGTAACCGCATTTTACGTCGTATAAAGCTAGATGGGACGGAGTGCTTGTGTGTCATGTCATCATCTAGGGTGTTCTTCCTTACTTTCATCTCCGTCTCTTGTGGTTCATCTCGATGACAATCTCCAGGCTCATCTCGCACAGCACGCGGTTTGATTATTACAAACCATGAGCACGATTTCGCCAGCCTATTAACGCTCCAATTCCTCTTCTTGGTCAGACTTTGGATGCAGCTTCTGCCATTCACCTTTTTCCTTATGGCTAGATTCACTACCTAGCCAACGTCTCACGGCCGTTGTCTTATCTTGACGTCCTTTGACCGCCGCTCGATTGGTTTCCGCTGGACTCGACTTTGGTTGCTCTCTATGTTCACGTGCTGACTGCTTCGCTCTTCAGGTCGCCGCTAAATACTGTTGCTTCGGGTGTTGTGTCGTCCTCGATCGACTCCCCTCTGTCCGTCCATACCGCGGCATCAGTCACGTCAACCAATACGATGATGTGAAGAACAACCATACGTCTTTTATTTCTCATACAAATTGCAACAGCGCTTCACGATCTACGGCCGCCTTGTCAAGTTGAACGTCGTCAATTATCTGGTTCCAACACTTTACTTCAGTTTCCTACTGCATCCAAACACATCAAAAAAGTCGCACTTCAGGTCAGGTTTTTGTTCAAGATACAGATGGATCAAAGTCATTCGCTTCCATGCCGCACGGCCTCGTATGGCATTACTATATATACCGTGTCAGAAATGTTCAGGACAGCCGTTTGGTATTTCTTCATTCAAAATAACTTGTTTTCCAGAGACGACGCATCCATTCTGGTATAGCAAATCGAAATTTTTGACTCACACATGACTATTACACCTGTGACGAGTCTTCAAGATCCACTCAGTCACAACGATGGTGGTACAACGACTCATGCTTCATTCCGGAGCTAGGAACACAACGCGGTTACGCGAGTCGTGACGTCAGCGCGTACTTGTCATAGTGGGACATGACTACCGCTAAGATGATACATCACAATTGTATAAATGCAGGTACCGCCTGTCGAATCTAATCTTCCGCAACATCTTTCCGGGCCCCGTCAAGGACATTCGACTATTGCACAGGATAACTCAACCACCGGAAGCACCACCACAATGACACACCAACCCCAAACTACCACCTCCTCGACAGGAAAAAATGCTTATGTCACACTCCTAACCCGACCATCGTACCTCGCGGGGGCGATCTTACTAGCATATACACTCCATAAACACTCACCAAACACACCCTTAATAATAACATATACGCCCGAGACGCTCCCCGAGTCCTCAATATCGGCGTTCAAAAAAGAGGCTCAACATTCAAACATCATCCTGCATCCCGTCGAGCATCTCCGCCTCCCAGACGATGGCACCGAGCACGGCATGGTAGCCGAGCGCTTCATCGACACCTGGACCAAGCTACGCGTCTTCGACCTGCACTCCATGCCGCAGCGCTGGGAGCGTCTGTGCTGGCTCGACGCAGACATGATGGTGTTTTCCGACCCGAGTCCCTTGATCTTCAACGAGCGCAACGACGATTATCTCTCTGGCGGCGACGGCATGCGACTCATGGCCGTGCACACCTGCGTCTGTAATCTCGACCACGACGCCTGGGCGCCTCCATCATGGGTTCCCGCGAACTGCGCCATGGCGAAACTAGCCAATCCAGAACAATTAGCCAAAGTAGAAGCCGAGCCAGAAACGCTGTCGAATTTCAACAGCGGGACCTTCGTGTACCGCCCGACTCCGGCGCTGGCACACTTTGTCCGCCGCGCCTTCGACGAGCTCGGCAACGCGTCGCTGCGGCGGATGAAGTTCCCCGACCAGGACTTCCTCAACCACGCGTTTGACGGGCGCTGGGCGCCGCTGTCGTGGCGCACCAACGCGCTGAAAACATGGCGCTACTGGCATGCTAATCTTTGGAAGGACGAGCTGGTTGCCGTGCTGCATTACATCGTCGACAAGCCGTGGGCGGCGCGCGTTGCGCCGGACGGCGCGGCGGGATATCTAGGTAAAGACGGGGCGACGCATCGCTGGTGGTGGGACGAGTATGACACGTGGGAAACGGCGCGGAGACAGCAGGGCGAGATGGAGTTGGTGGATACGGTGGGGAGGTATGTGGCGAGTGAGACGGGCGAGGTGGGGGAGGAGATGAGGGCGGTTGGGGGCGGGGCGCAGGGGTGGGCGAAGAAGTTTGAGGGGAAGCGTGGGGAGGATAAGGAGGAAGGTCAGAAGGAAGAAGGGAAGCAGGAGGAGGAACAGGAGGGCTTTGGCGAGGGACTGAGTGGACCTGTGCTAAGGAAGCCGATGCTGGGTGAGCGGGGGCATGGGCCTGTTGTTAGGGGACGGGGGCTAGGTGGACGGGGAAGGGGCGAGGGGTGGTGTGTCATGGAGAACTGAGCAGAAGGGGAGGATGGATGTCGAATAGACCCCCGTCCAAGACCAAAGATTCGACTAAATCTTGTGCCGAAACAAACATAATTTTACTTACACATAGATGACTTGACTTCCCCGTTGGCCGGAACGGTGCCGTCGATGTCAATAGCATTTCAGACAGCTAGACTAAATCTCCCAGCTCGAGCACGACACAATGCTTCATTTATAGTGAAGTGTTCAAATTGCGGGTATCTATCAAGAATCCAATATCCTCCCCTCATCCTCGCCTACATATCATACACTCCCTCCCCCTCCCCTTAAAAGTCCTTCCCATCCTCCTTCGCCAATGCCTTTCCCCACGCGCTCTCAAAGCTATCCTCCGGACCCGCAGGCGTCGCCATCGCCGGCTGCCCCTCTGCCGTGGCAGGCCGACTCAGCGCCGCGGCCTCGGGGCTCTCGAACTCAAAATTACTCGAGTACACGACCGCCGCAAAGGCCTCTAGATCCCTGACCTGCTCGATGGCTGCGAGGTACTCGTTGTTGGCTCCGCTGCCGATGCTGTGTGCTTGTCTGCAGAAGACGGCGAGGCTGTTTGCGACCTTGGCCTTGACGTCGCTGCCGACGATTTCGTGGACGCGGGCGGTGCTTTCGGAGACGGGGGGGATTTTGTAGGAGAGGTGGGAGATCTTGGTATCGACGAGGTGGGAGAAGGCGGCGTCGAGGAGAAGAGTGAGGACGTGCGTGAAGGACGGCGAATCGATGAGGTCCGAGGTTTCGTCGATGAGGCGGCGGAGGGATACAGTTGTAGTGGGTGAGGTAGACTCGGAGGAGGAAGTCATGCCTGACTCGCGCAGGACGTAGTCTTCTTGGTCTTGCGGTGGGAGAAGGAATGAGAGCCATTTGCATGTTCTGGCAGCGGTTAGCGATTGATGCGTTGATGAGCCGAGCATATCGCACCTCCTCTCCTCCTCTGTAGCGCCCTCGACCTTCTTCCGCACCTCCAAGGTAAGCTCTGATAGCTTCTCCAGCGTAATCTCTTCCCGCGGGTTCAGCATGCCAAAGACCTCCTTGACGGCGACCCGCACTTTCTCGATGAGGTCAAGGCAGCCCCTGTGCAGCAGCCACCAGCTCAGGCTCAGATAGCGTCGATTCGTCTCAAAGTCGTTCCCGTAGGCCTGCTCGAAGTTGTCGTCATCGTTGTTCTCGAGGTTGATGCGCGCGCCTTCGGTGGACGACTGCGGTGCCGCCAGCGAAACAACAGACGCGAGGTAGTTGCGACGGCCGAGGAGATTCAGCTGGATGCGCGTGAGAAGTGTGAGGAGGCAGAGGGTGTAAACGAGCGTGAAGGCCCGTGTTATCGCTGCTCATGTTAGCTTCCGTCTCGTCTCAGCAACGCACCGTAGTACTCACAGCTGATCTTCATCTCATTCCATAGCTGCGCCTTGCTCTTCTTGCTCTTCTTCTCGTCACTGGCCTCGGCGCTCTCCTCAACCGCGCCCGCGCTGCTCTCGCCCTCGGGCACGACCTGGCTGGCGTGGACGTAGCTGTCCGTCTGCATGCTCGAGCTGCGGCCATCGTCCTCGGTCGTGTCTGCTATGCTTGGCGGCGCCGAGGTGCCAATCTCGCTCGGCCCAACGCTGCGTGCCAGCCGCTCTGCCTTCTGCCGCTGCAGCTCTTCCAGCACCTGTTCCACTGGGATCGCGTCGAGGATGTTCTCTGTCGCAGTCGGCAGGATGGCGAGGACGGTGAAGGTGCAGTCTTCCTGGTTCTGTTCGAAGCGCCGCCGTAGACTATTACAAGATCAGCAGTCGTTGTGCATGCGCTCACGTGTTCCATACTTCTCCTTCGCGATGCGCTCATCGCTCATGCGCTGCCGCGCCTCGGACAGCTTCCCCAGCACATACTGCCCCGCCAGATAGCCGGCGCCCAGCACGCCAGCACCAATAGCAAAGTTTGTGCGATTCCGTCTGAACCAGCGTCGCGTGCCCTGTATCATATTGCGGATGTGGACGGCGCGGTGCTCGAGCTTCGGCGGGAAGCTGGAGTCGCGTGTGGGGGATGTCGGGACTGCAGCTCGCGATAGCGCGGACGTGGCACGTCACTGTTGGGCCAATGCAGCAGCGTGCTTGTTGCGGCGGTTGCTGCGTGTGAGTGTAGATCGCGGTTGACGTCGGATTTGGTAGTGAATGGATCAATGCATCAAGTGCCAGAAACAATTATTGCCCTGCTGGAGGGGGCTGGTGGAGAGGTGCACGTCGGCCCGTGATTCGATGACAACATGGCCGAGGTAGTTGCCACTTCGGGACTACGAACCCCTTCATCACACGCCAGCACTGCTCATTAATCGCTCTGGACAACTCGATGCATCACCACGCTTTTGTTCACGTGTTCATCATGGTTGTGCGAAAGGTATCTTAGCACATTGCAGATGCTTGAACGAGACAGTCACGGGAAGATCCTCGAACGAATTGACATGCGTGAAGGTGAGAATGCCAAGGTGTTGTAGCCACCAGACCTGGCTTTACTCAAGATATGACACCCGATAGTGTACGTAGTTCCCTCACTCTACCATTAAACATTACCATTCCCAAGTACACAGCCGTTCCGCATGAACTTGAACATGCTTTTGTCTTGTACTTCAAACTCCAAATGTCAAAGTCCATAGCCGTTTCATCTCAAATCCCACCCAGAGTCTGCAGCATCCCCTATCAACTCCCATATCCCGACCTAGTACAGGTCGATCAGGTTGTTGTCCTCGGTCTCCTCGTACTTGATGATGCGCCTACCCTCGTAGACACCCTTGCCCATGCGTTCAGCCATACCACCACCATTGACGCAGTTGGCCTTCGGAGTTGGCGCAGGCGAGGACGAAGTAGAACCGTTAGCGAGGACGACATGGCCGTTGTGCATAGTCTGTGCGCCACGGAGTTCGCTAGCAAAGGTCAGGCGAGGAGGCGGAAGAGGAAGCCTGGTCTTGATCAGTACGGACATGTTGGTGTTGGAGGGTGCGACTTACTTGCGAACGGGCTCATCGGCTTTCTTCTGGATCACGGAATCTTCCTTCTTCAGGCTGAGCAGCTGCTTCTCTCTGGAACTATCCGCCGCCATGGGCTGACCATTCTGCACTGGCTTCTTCCTCCCAAGCTTTCCCATCCTTTCGCCAACATTGAATGGGTTGTTTGGGTGAGCCGGATCGTAGATGAAGTCAAGCTCCGGGCTATCGCAGGGAATTAGTCCCTGGCGAACCTTGCTCAAGCTAACTTCAGCGCGGCGACAAGCACCGTAGCCCTCAAGGAAACCCATCTCTTGGGCCTCCTCTTGGGCCTGCTTGCGGCCCGCCTCTTTACCAGCGCCGAAGCCACGATTGTACTCGATGTCAGCAACTTCACTGATCCTGGCCTCGATCTCGGGCATGGTGCGGCCCTTGATATCGGCCTCGAGGCTGCTGCGAATGATCGCCTTGTATTGCTGTTCGCGCATCTGCTGAGCTGCCTCGCGAAGTTGGAGATGCTGCAGTCGCGTGGCTAGCTTGCCTTCCATATCGGCTGTAAGTTTCTGCATCTTTAACTCTACCTGGCGGCGACCATGCTCACGGTCCACGTCTGCTATAGTGCGGTCACCAAGCTCACCATCATTTTGATGGTAGAGCTGCTTCTGGCCTTCGCTCAGGAAAACCTCGAGTTGCTCGATACGCGCTTCGCGGTATGCTAGGTCGCGTTCCTTGGCTTCGACCTTTGTCTTGTGGGACAGAGCGTCGGCTTGCTTGCGTAGAAGATCGGTGGTCATGCTAGCCAACGCGGCGTTCATCTCTTGTTGCTTCTCGCCTTCGACAGTTTTGCGCATGTTAGTGCTCTTCATGCGCTCGGCGTCAAGCTCGTTGCGAGTTTTCATAAGCTGAGCACTTAGACGTGCGAGCTCTCCGCGATCACCATCGGAGCGATGATTGTGATGAGCACTTCCATATTGCTGGCGATAGCCACGGGTTGAGTCGGCAAAATGTAGTCCTTCGGGCGTAGCGGAAGTGTACTGTCATATGTTAGCTCAGGTATTGCACATTTTTCTTGCATAGTCATACCCTTGAGCTATGCACGTTGGATGGGCGCGCCGCCGGAGGTTGAAAATCTAGTCGGAGATGAGGAGGTATGCTACGAGTCGGATCGGTATTAGTTGATGCTTGATCGGCGACACGTTCGCCATCCGTGGTGGCACAGTCCCCTTCTTCGTCGGCGGCCGAGAGGATCAGAGGGTTTGCTTCCTGATGGTCTTTGGGTGCACCTAAATTATTAATAGCGGTTTCAAAAGAGCCATGCTTTTCGGTAGACTGAGACACAGTCCACTTACTTCCTAGCGCATTAGGGTTCGCAGGAAGTTTGTTGGCCTCCACGTGGGATGCTGCGTCAGTCATGGTGTCTTCGCCTTCAACCTTCTTCGGCCCTGTAATCACGTCAGACTGTCAAGTCCAGATTTTGGCAGTGACACATACCCATTGAATCTGGAAGGGCCTTTGACATCTCTTGAATGACCTCCACTGGTGCCTTCTCCTGGACGACATCCCCACTCGGTGCAATCACTACGTTGCTCTCAAGCAAAACTCCTGGAGTCTCGCCTTCCTCGAGGGTTGTGTCGCTCATGCCGTCACCTAAGGAAACTTTCGGCGACTGGAATGGCGAGGCCAGGTCCAGTCCAACGGAGACACTTGAAGTATCGACGTCGGATAGAGTAGTATTTCCGCCAGCAGGTGGGCTATCGTTGGCGGCAGGACCATCGATAGGCATGATCTTCTCGGCTTTGATAGGCTGCACGGACAAGTCTCCCTCTTTCGGCGACAGCATGGGGTCCCTATCCTTCCCGAATTTAGAGGCCATTGTGATGTGGCGAATGCAGAAGACTTGAGGATATGTATGCGTGTGAGTGAGTACGGCCGACTCGACGGTCGTTGCAGGGCTTTTCTACGTCAACTCGTCAGCGGAGAGTAGTCAGCACCGGAATACCCTCGAGACATACAATAAGCCGCAGACTTTTTCAGGCCTAGGCGATCGCAGCTCAAGTCGCCTTCCTTGTGCCTCGATAAGCCACGCCTTCTAGACTTTGAACGAGGTGTCGATAATCAACTACACCAGCGCATAGCAGTGTAGTCTTGTTGATAGTAGATCCAAGGTGCGAAGGTAGATGAGTATAGGAACGACCACGTGGTTGAGAAGATACCCGATGGATAAGGAACGAGGAAGCCACCCGAAGTCGAAAAGAGGTGTGGTGTATACTGGGAGGTACGAGACCGGGAAGAGGAAGCCTTTATAGTTGACCCTGTGGAGAACTAGGGGCACGCCTGTGCGATCGGCAGGATGCGGTGTCTTGGCTAATAGCAGAGAGTGAGAGCGTTTCCCAACATAAACGGGTACTCTGATAGCCACGGGTTGTACCAGGGTAAAGGTAGGAAGCCGAATCGTTTGTAGTCGCGATGCGGCGAGGAGTTTGGGGCCATTGAGATACTGCCGTTCCCATCCGCTCCTATACCGACATCCAGTTTCGCCCAATTACCCGACACTCGGAAACCCAGCGGTGAGGTTCGTACATCATGCTGGGATTCCATCATGCATTGTGCATGCACCCTCTTTAAGGCCATCGATGCATTCTGCAGCCGCTTAATTCTGAGCAAACGCACAGAAACATGTGATATTCTGGAGATAACGGTCAGACCGAAGCGGTCGATGCTCTCGGAGCTTACCCGTGAGACTTTCGGGAGTGGTCAAAGATGCGACTCATGCTGTGCTTCTTTCACAAATCCGAACTGCACCGATCTGTCCTGGAAGGCTTTCGTGAGGGTCGGTTGGATCAACTGATCTCGACTCTGAACCAGAACAACTTTCAAGTCGGGAAGCAAATGCGGACAATCTTTGCTTAATGTCAACAGGGGTTCGGCATCCAGGAGGATCTCGTCTGCTTCATGTTCGACCTCGCCCTGCATTAACAGGACGAACTTTTCGAGCTTTGCGGGCAGAAGCTCAGACAGCCTAGCATCTTGAAATTGGGTCTGATCATCAAAGTAGACGTGGGCAGTCCCAACCAGAGCCCGCTCACAGATTGTGAGCGACGTGAGCACCTCGAATGGCTGCAGCGAGCCAAGCTTCTTAGGTTGCTCCCCAGGCCACACGAGAACTCGGACCTCGCGCATGTCTAGATGAAGATACTCTAGTGTCTTGCAGTGTCGCAGGAGTCCCTCGTAGAGATCTGATGGCTGATTGCTTGCATAGTTGAGGAACGCCCACTCGCAAACAATGTGACGTAACTCATCGCAAGCCGCCCATATACTGATAACCTCGTCCAACTCTAACACACATTCGGTGATCTCGATTCGCGTTAACTTCTTGAATTGGCCCGTCAGCGACTGTGCAAAATCGCGCGACATAACACCAGATGCTCGAAGATCTCCAAGCACAGGCACTGATGTCATGGCTGACAATATTCGACCAAACGAATTCGTTATTCTGCTACTTCCATGACCCTGAGTATGGATCTGGAAGCAGAGAGACTGCAACTTTGGAAAACCATGACTTGCTACCAACGGAGGGCCGCCGGAAGGAAATCCGTTCGGTAGGATGTGGTCCCAAAATGTCACATCAATCGTCTCCAAGCTGACGACTGATAGGCGTTGTATGTTTGAGGCATGACCGACGATGTCTGCAAGGAGATAGAAGTACTGCACTACCATGTCCACAGCACCGTGCTCAGTGGTGTCATCGTAGAGGCTGTTGCCTAGGTAGTCCGATAGCCGGTTTTCAACATACTCGAGGTGGTGCGCAAGCGGCGTACCTGAGTTAGCTGTAGGTGGAGCTCTAGTGATTGTTCGATGAAAGAGCTGTAGAGGCTTTAAGCCATGCCTTGTAGCGCTTCCCACGAATGATGCGTACAAAGTCGGTGTGGCGATTCTGCGCAGGTGACGATTCGCTAAACATACTGAATGCAGGGCAAGTTGCCTTACTCGGTTTTCACATTGTCTTGCCTTCTCCTTTGCCTTCTTCTTAAAGGCTGTCGACTGCGGTTCGAGAGAGTGGATGCATCTTAGATATTGAACGACATGCAGTAGTAGCTCATCAGGCAAATCGTCCAAGGCTGTCACGACTGTGGACATGGTGCACAGTACCTATGTCATGGCATGTAGGAGGTCGATGTGTAGGCGTAATATCATCGAATTGCTGATAACAAGTAGTACTGGTCGTGCAGAGCGTCGTGTGCGGGGGTAGAAACGCTAGTTCGTACAACGCTAGTCCCAAACGGGCAATGGTAGGATGAACATAACTCATCTTAGTTTCTCTAGCTGCCTAAAATTACCTCCCTTTATAAACAAGGCTGCCTTTACTAAGAGATCTTACGTAGGTGTAACTGTGCAGAAGAATATAGGTAAGAGAGTTTCAAGAATATATAGTAATTATTCTTAGGCTCTACATACTATCCTTGTAAAGGTAGTTTTACTACTGTAGTATTGTGCTGTGTACGTCCATCAAGAAGACGAACTATAAATTCTGCCACAGATCGTGCGCTCTAGGTACGTGCAGCTGCCTAAATCACCTGTCTTGCCTTTCCCGTCTCGACCTCGTAGACCCAACCCGTGAAGCGGATGCCCTCCTCAACCGCCCTGCTTTGTAGCCACTCCACGTCTTTCTTGACCTCCGCATCCAGATCAGGGAACGTGAGGAAATCCAGGTCCTCGACTTCCTTTGCCGCAGCCTCGCCCTTATTTTTCTTCACCAGACCTTTCGCGGTCTCGTTGTCAAACGTGAGCATGCCACAGCCCGTGTGCTTCACGACGAGCACTTCTGTAGTACCAAGGAGTTGTTGCGAGATGACGATCGACCGGAACGCATCGCGAGCAGAAGCGCCAGCATTGCGGATGACGTGGGCCGCACCGAGAGGTATTCCGAAAGCAGCGGCAGGATCGATGCGGGCGTCCATGCAGGTTACTGTAGTTCGCAAGGTCAGCTGCTGAGCAAGGGCATGACGGCTCCTCATTTACGTACAGACTGCATACTTCTGACTGGGCGGAAGCGCTAGATGTCCCTGCGTGAAGGAGGCCGCATACTCCTGGTTCCCCGTCTTCAGATTCTGTTCACCATTGGTTGACATTGTGAAGGATTGCTAGACTGGTATACAATCAGTTACGGCCCTCGGGCGGACAGTACCCTGCTGGCCTCTATATATGCATTTGCCTGAAGCATGAAGCGCCTCCAGTGATTCGGCGATCACTCGTGGGCATCGTGGTGGCATAGCGGGGTTAGATTGCGCGATGAGCTCAAAAAGGCGCACTTGGCAACAAGACATCCTGATTCGGTGCTGGTTTATCTCAAATCGACCTACATGTAAGTTATCTATTGCGTGTCGAGTTGTGACTACATGCTTGAATGCTTGCTAGCTGGTGTTGGTGGGGACCAGGGGCTGATCTGTAAGTTAGGCACCTACGAAGGAGAGAGGCGCCTCGGCAATCCCCGCCTTGCGACATGATTGGTCGGGTAGCCGTTGTGAGGTTGACCCTGCCAGAAGATGAAAAGTGCGTAGATAAGGGCAACAATGCGAAACACGAAGCTCGAGCTGCTGGCTGCTTTTTTTTGCAGGACTCGAACGCGGCACGAGATGGACGGTGGTGGCTTGGCACGCATCCGTCTACCACAAGCAGCCTCCCCCAACTCTCTCGAATCTCAATCCGCGACCACGCAATGACCACCCCCTCGCGCAGCACTATGATTAGGCCTGCAAATGAACACGGCTTTTGTCTGCTTGCCCAAGTCCCGGATGAACTCCTGCTCTGCATCATGTCACACCTGGAAGTGGTGCGCGGCTTCCTTCCTGAGCCGGAGGCAGAAGCTCGGCGCCAGAAGGATAACGTTCTCATCATGAAAACGCTATACAGCCTGACCTTGACATGTCGAAGGCTTGCCGCAATCACCACGCCATATCTATACACATGCTTCATCCAAACGTGGACTCATCTGGGCGCTACGAAGCTTCTGCAAAGGACACTCTGTCATAGGCCTGACCTTGCGAAGCACATCCGATATCTCGAGAATCTGACGACAAGACCGAGCCGGGCGGAGATACCTATGTACTACGATGAAGCAGAATGGGAGATCATGGCTCAGTGGCTGGCTGCCGCAAACTGGAAACTCCCTGATATGTTAACTCCATTTCGGCGTAATAGCCCCTTTCAATGGAAAGAGTGGTCTTATTCGGACAATGAAGGCCTACAGAAGGTTGCTTGGGACGGGTTGAACTTTGCACGAATCCAGGACCCGCTAATCTTCGCCACAATCGTTATAATATCTCTAGCGGATAATCTTGCGGAAGTGGCAGCCCCCCGCAACCTGTCCCTCTTATCGGCACTGGGCTTCAGGCATTTTCCTCTGCACGCCGGCTTACAAACTCTTTGGCTCGTCGGTCAGAATTTCCAAGATGATGCCATTACAACGATCAAAGCTTCCCCAACTGGGCTGAATAATCCATTACAAGACTATATACGCGCTACCCTTCCGTCTCCCAGCTTACATGAGGAGTTGCGTCGGCATCAATCTTTCTTCCAGAATTGTTTTGCATCGGGCGTCGAGCTGCGTGAGCTTTCGCTGGAGATCTACGACATCACCTCTTCGGATCTATGTAGATACCTGGGGCACTGCAAGGCGCTGAAGCATGCGTCAATTCGCTGGATGAGTCACTCTACCACTAAGGTTCCTTACGCCCCCATTGACAATCCGATGCTATCTGATAGAGGGCCACCGCGGGAGGAGCTTGACCTTCCGGCAATTGGTCGAGCCCTCCGCAGGTTCGCAACAACGCTTCAGAGCTTGCGGGTCGATACACTAGAATCCGGATGGTTGGTCGACATGGAAACAGACATACCAGCTATAGGAGACTTCCGGGAATTCACCAAGCTCACTGATCTCGAGGTGTCTGGTCTCGCGCTTTGGGGTGATTATAGTAGCCCCGAGTATCGAGATGAACGACTTTCGTCTTTACTTCCGCCATCGATCGAGATCTTGTCCATCCGAACGGAATGGGACGACGACGTAGAACATGCTTTGCTTACGTTGATCCCAGAATGTACGACAACCCTGCCGAACCTGAGACAGGTCGAGTGCTCCTGGAGGCCGGCACCAAAAGCCATCGCCAAATATCTTGTAATGGCATTTCAAGACAAAGGCGTGAAGCTTATCGTAGATGATGCAGACGGTTGAAGACCACTCGGAACCTTAATATACTCTTCAACGCGTAATGACAGTCAAAGTCATAAGGGCGTGATCGAGTATCGCCCGTGCGCGAGTGTCGCAAACCTAACCAGATCTAAGCGAAAACTCAATTCCATAATTGGATACCCTTCATTTCTCGCGGTGCCTGTTTCATATACTGCTCGAAGCTGGTACCACGCGCAACAATGGACTTCCGCTATTGTGCTGTCGATGCGAGATTTTGGCAGCACCATGACGCTCGGGCTGCATCTGACGCTCTCCGAGCGTCATGTCTTACAAATCCACCGCCATCAACAGTAGGAACGCGAGACTATATAAAGACCTAGACAGGATCGTGATTTCATCAGATGCATGCAAGTGGCAGATACACACATTTACTATGAATACTTCTCCTCAACCAACAGTCGACTCGTCCCGCTGGAAGCAGCGTATCGCTACCGTATCGACAACGTCGAATGAACAGATTCGCATTGCATATACCGAATGCGTTCCTCCAACTGAATATAAGGGCACGATACTTCTGATCCACGGCTTTCCGCAGACTTCATACCAGTTTCGCTGCGCCATTACCCCACTCTCGGACGCCGGTTACCGAGTCATCGCCCCAGATTATCGAGGCGCAGGACAATCGTCAAAGCCCTTCAATGGCTACGAGAAATCGCGGATGGCTGAGGACTTGTACATGCTTGTCCGAGAGCATCTAGGCATTAAGGAAAAGATTCACGTCATTGGTCATGACATTGGCGGCATGATCGCATTCGCCTATGCATCGTGCTATTCCGAGGATGTCGCTAGCGTTATATGGGGTGAATGCCCATTACCAGGAACGTCCGCCTACGAGGAGATCAAAATCAACCCGGCTGCCTTCCACTTCATCTTCCACTGTGTCCCTGATTTACCCGAGTTTCTGATTGCGGGCAAAGAGCGTGAATACGTCAAGCATTTCTTCGACAAGCAACTGTACAACAGCGCGGCAATTACACCTGCGGATCTCGATCATTACACGCTTGCGTACGAACAGCCAGGCGCAATGAGAGCTGCTCTCGAGGTTTATCGCGCTTTTGAGAAGGACGCTGAGGAGAATCGAGAATGGTTGAAGGTGAATGGGAAGGTCAAGGTGCCAACTTTGTTGATGATGGGCGAGAAATTTCTACTTACTCCGTTTGCGGAAAGTATGGCGAGCGAGGTCAACGAGAATGCGGAAGTACTCTTTATCGAGGAGAGTGGGCATTACATCGCGGAGGAGAATCCGGAAGCGTTTGTGAAGGGAGTCTTGAAGTTTGTGAGCAAGTATTAAGATGAGTTTGTACGTTTGTTGGCATCGTTGTTGATTTTGTTGCTGATAGAGCTCAGGATACGAGGCTGAAGACGGCATCTTCCTCGACCCAACCGTGCTTTTTACCCTCGACTCAGCGCATAGGTACAATATCCTAGGACTACTACATGAAAACAATCCTTGCTTCTTCCTAATGCTCACAACATGCATGTATGAACGTCACCACCACCCGATCATTTAAACGGCAATCGACTCGGCTTATCCACAACCAAATAAACATTCACCAACACAGCTCCCACCTGATCATTCCTTACCACAACCTCCACACTATGCTGCGTCCCTCCAAAATCCTTAGCCTTCGAGTATTTCGGATTAAACCCCTCCAAGAAAGTAATCGAGTGGCTCCAAGCCTGCCTCCAACAATGCCCACCCGGGAAGGCATAGTCAGCAGCAATAATGCCGTGATCGAGCGTCGACCCAGGCTCATAGCGCGGAGGCAGCATGTGGAACCAGATGCTGCCGCCAATGCTGCCAAAGGCAATGTCGATAGTGCGAGAGCCCCGGAGTTGGATGACTTCGTGATGAAAGCTGCGGGTGGGGAAGGAACCTGTGAAGCGGTGTTGCGTGGGGATGGTACTTGCGAAGAAGTTCTCTGGGCGAGGCGTGAGTGCCACGTTGTAGCTTGGTGGTGGAGCGGCGCTGTATCCAGGTGGTGCATCGTCATTGGGGACAGGTGCAGCTGGGTCGTTCATGGCGTGCCGGGCGTGGTTGCTGAGGATAACGTGGGAGTATGGTTTCTTTGCTTTGACATGAATCTCGAACTGAACTGAGGATTGTGAAGGACCGAAGCTGTTGACGAGTGGCTCTTCCTGAAAGCGCAAGGGAGATATGTGAACGCGGTCAAATTGCGTGACGAGGTTTTCGGGCTTCTTGCTGGGATCACGGAGCAAGTGGTACGTTGTACGCCCGTCAAAAGCTAGCCGGAAGAAGCTGCTATAACGAGAGTTCCTGCGCTGCTGCAAGCAGATGGCGACGTAGCCTGGTTTGTACTTGTGTTTGCAGGCGAGAAACGCAAAGAAGAGCCGGTCATCATGCCGTGGTATAGAACTTGTCGGAAGGGCTATGCGGAGTCCAATGTTGGTCATACGGAAGTCATAGGCGTAATCCGCGTTCTTAACAAGATCCTTCTCATAGTCATAAGGCTCGTAGGATGCACCGTCAAGAAAGCAGGAAACATTTGAAGCCAGCATATCGCCAGTCATCGTCGCTGAATTCCAGGCGAAGAGAGTGTGATCTGCGGTCAGTTGCATGATTTCCATTTGCAACCGCCGGAATGCGCTTTCTCTTCCTTCTCCATACATTGGTAGCATGCGTATACCAAACAAGCCCATTAAAGAGTAGCTTTCGTCTTCGGGTCGTGTTGTGCTTCGGTGAGCCGCCCACGACAGCTTCTCGGAAACACACACTCTCTCTAAGCTATGGCGATGCCAAAGAATTGATTCTTCGATGCCAGTAGCTAAGGACAATTCTAGCGATAGCGACGACTTCGTACCCAATTCAACCCAGTCACTTGAGTAGAATATCACCTGCTCAGGCGCGATCAATTCAGGTAAAGTCCTGCAATATCGAATATTAGCGTCCTTACAGGTTCTATGGACTGCGAGCTACTCACCACCCACGCGAAAACCAACTTGATTGTTTCAAGTCTGATGTGACGTGAATGTCATCTAGATACGCGATGCAACAACGCGCGTTGGTATACCAATCGTACATTGGGACGATGGCCTCTGAAACATCGGCGCTGGAGCTCTTGTCGATGCAGCAGGTATCGATCCAGAGATACCTGAGGCCCATCTGTGAAGCTATTCGGCAACTTGTTGCTAATTTTGCGAAGCCCTTCTTCGACTGCACTTCCGTTGTAGATGGCGAAGGGACCTTTGAGTCGACATTTGGTGTTGATGCCGATTCTTTTCCAGATCGTGGATCTGGTGTTGTTCCCGCAGTCAAGTCCGCGAAGAGAACTTCATCTTCACGCCATCGGTGCGAAAGAATGAGGTACGGCGGAGCATCGTTTGCAACAAACTCGCAAACTGTGAGATTCAATGGTCCCTTCTCCCATGCATCGCCTTGGAGATGAAGAAGTCGCATCGTCGTGGTTCGAAGGACACATTGTTGGTCGGGAGAATTGGCTGAGGTTGGAGTTGCCGAGACTCCCAATCATGTCTAGCCAGGATATAGGCGAATTGACTTGGCTGCAGCAAGAATCATCCTGGCTTCCTGTAATTGTGGGGTTAGACGAATACAGCAAGATGTTGATCAGAGTAAGTTGGATGAGTCGTACAACATTCAATTCACCAGTGGCAGTGCTTGTTCGGAGATGAGGTGGAGAATCCGTGCAATCTCCGAACTCGCTGACACGCGTCTCGAGAAACTAACGAACAACATGAACAACCAATACATTCATCAACCAGTACATCGTTCACAAACGCGTTAAATTGGAGATGAATTGACTGTATCTATGGCAGCTTGATTTCAAACTTGCCAGTCGCTTGCGGCTTTGACAAGACCCATGAGATGCCTTCTTCAATGCAATCATCCCAATCCTTCGACGCCTTCTTCAATTGGTCGCCAAATCTTCTATGACCATGAGGCACGCCCTTGAACAGCCGAACCTCGGTGGGTACGTTGGCCTCCGTCAGTAACTTCGCATACAACAATCCCTCATCGCGTAACGGGTCCAGCCCAGCAATGCCGAACACAGTAGGTGGTAGACCCCTGACCTCTTCCTCACTTGCGTTGACAATGTTCAGCTTTGTGTCTTTCAGGTCCACCTTGCCAATTTTGAGCAACCCCATAAAAAACTCGACGGTCTTCCTTGGTAGAATCGGAGCGTGCTCGTTTTCGACATAAGATGAAACTTTCAGTTTCTTGCCAGGGCCTTCGTCGTAATTTGAGATAGACGCCAAACATGGAATGATCAAAACCTGGCCAGCAAGTTTTGGCAGGTCCTTTGTGACATCACTCTTTCCGAGATGTTGTTCCAGCGTTAGAGCCGCGGAAAGCTGTCCACCAGCGGAAACGCCACCGACCACCACTTTCGATGAATCGCCTCCGACCTGGTCAATATTCTTATGTAACCATGCAAAAGCATCCTCGGCATCATGCCAAGCCGTCGGAAACGTATGTTCGGGGGTGTGTCGATAATTGACGTGGAACACAATAACCCCGGTTCTGATCGCTGTCAGCGTGCACGTGGCGTCCTCGCTCTCCAGACTGCCGAAGATGAAGCCTCCACCATGGAAGTACAGGAACACAGGCAGCTTGTCTGACTTGTTGGTCTTAATCGATCGGTAAGTTCGCGCCTGAACACTCGAGCCATCACGAGTCGGGATGGAATAGTCGGTAATATCAACGTGTGCCGACAGCTCCGCCATGGCAGCAGCGGTTCGATTTTCACGCTCGGTATTAACGGCGCTTCGAAGAGCAACAGGGTCTGCTTCGATGTCGAAAGTCAACGCAGGGAGCGTCTTCTCAACCGCGAGCCATTCCTCGGAAGGACCACCATATTGGGAGAAATCGAGTGTCATGTTGGGAGAGAAATATGAATTTTCAGCTATTCGAATGGTTGAGGAGCGACGGATCTGATCTTATGTACAATACATTCGCAGGTGTTGGCTTTGACTGATGATCGTGGGAAGCATACTCATACCAAATAGAAGCCCCTCAGTTAGCGTAACCGCCGCGAATATACCGAGGTTCGTTGATGAGCGAAGCTCCGCAGATCGGCTCCAGCTGCGGCACTTGCATGACTAAATGCGCGCAATCCTAATCCAAACAAGGTCTTGCGTGACAGAGCTGACCAGCTCCTTCGTAGCTGCCACTTGCTCCCCAGTGGTCTTGAAGAGCACAGTGCGGCTTACCGCATTGGGATTACCGAGTGCCCGCGAACTTAACAACAACCAAGCACAACAGCCACTTCCCACACATACTTCAATTCACCAGAATGGCAGAAATACCATCCGAACCGCCTTCGCGAGGTCTGAAAGGCAAAGTCGCAATTGTGACCGGGGCGGGTTGCGCAGGAGATGGCATCGGCAACGGCAGAGCAATATCCATTATGCTCGCCGACGAGGGCTGCAATGTGCTATGTTTGGACCTCAATCTCGAATGGGCTCAAAAGACGGCTGAGCTGACGTCCTCGAAATCTGGGAGGGCGAGAGCTTTACCGCTGAAAGCTGACGTCACCAAAGCTGTTGACTGCGAAGCCGCAGTTCAGGCAGCATTGAAAGAGTTTGGAAGATTAGACATCTTGGTGAACAATGTGGGCATTGGTGGCGCACCTGGAACGGCTGTTGAGGTCGATATGGAGGCTTGGGCGAAAGGACTGGAGATCAATGTCAGCAGCATGGTGCAGATGGCGAAGTACGCCATTCCAGCTATGCAGAAAAATGAAGGCGAGACGAAGGGAAGCATCATCAACATGGGATCCGTCGCCGGACTCAAAGGTGGTACGCCACACTTGCTGTATCCTACGAGCAAGGGTGCAGTAGTCAACATGACGAGAGCAATGTCCGCGCACCATGCTGCAGACGGCATTCGAGTGAACTGCGTTTGCCCCGGGGTATGTGTAATCTTTTCGTATACTCTTCCATACTAACGTGCGACAGATGTTGTACACACCCATGATGTACGCGGGCGGCATGAGTGAGGAAGCTCGTGAGGCGCGGAAAAACCGGAGTCTTCTAGGTACCGAAGGCACTGCATGGGACGCCGCTTGTGCCGTGACTTTCTTAGCCAGCGACCATGCAAGATGGGTTACGGGTGCTATATTGCCGATAGATGCGGGTGCAACAGCAGCTGTGGGTATTGGGCTCCCAAAGAGTGCGAGCGTGAACGGGTGAAGCATAGGGTGTAAGTCATCATCGTTATATCGAGTGCTTCAACTCGGCCAGGGGCCAGATGGTTCACCTCGGGATAATAATTCTCAGTTTAAGATATGATATTCATCCGTACAACTTCTGTGAGTCTAGGCGCGGTTTCGAGCACGAGGACAACCGAGTCTGTGTTACTTAAAGGGCACGGTCAATTGTCGGTCATAGTTGAGTAGCGCATCACAAGTGTTCCCCAGCTTATATGCAGGACTAACTGTGGGGCGGAGAATTACCAGATGTGAGGATGACACAGTCGCTTCCACCAATCAGAAAGGTCATAACCCGGGCCTCCTTGAAATTGCCATCCTTCCGCCCCTCGGAAGTCCTTCATCTACGAGGAACATAGAAGACACAATTAATTTTCCTTGGTGTTCTACTTCTGCCGTGCAGTCATTCGTGGAAGGGATGAGAGTCGGCTTGCGGTCCCTGAAAGGGCCTCCTCACACACAACTGACAACATATGGAAAGCAGCGATATAAAAAGAAGTTGAATGCAAATCGATTCGCGCAGGTCTCTCATCTTCTATACCACATCATGAAGTTCCTCAAATCTATCGGCACATATCTGCTTGCACTTTCTTCCGTCGTCAGTGCGGCAAGCTTCACAAACCCGTTGAAGCCAAGCGATGGATCCGATCCGCATATCGTATCGACAGGCGGGTACTACTACATGATGACAACAACATGGTCCGACTTGAAGATCACTAGGGCCAAGACGCTCGGCGGACTGAAGACTGGCGAGACGAAGACAGTCTGGACAGACTCAAATGCGAACAGGTGCTGCAACATGTGGGCAGTAAGTACATAAGCATGGAAACATGTAAAAGGAAGTCATGAAGACTCATCAATGCATATAGCCTGAGCTGCACTACCTTGATGGTGTTTGGTGGATATACTACACCGCTGGTCGAAGCGGCGTCGACAATCTGGATTTGCAGCGTCCATACGTCCTCAAGGGTGGGTCGTACTGTCCGACTAACATACTTGTCTTTCACTAAACATACTCATAGGTGGTGCCGACCCCTTCGCTTCTTATTCGTACCACGCGCAGTTGACCACGACCTGGGGCATCGACGGCAGCATCGTCCGCTTCAACACCTGGGGTAACTACTTTGTCTGGTCTTGCATGTCCAACAGTTTACAATCGCTTTGTATTGCTCCTATGACTGCGCCTGGCAAGCTTGGCGCCACCAAAGTTCTCTCGCAGCCCACTCAGTCCTGGGAGAAGAATGGCTCACCAGTCATGGAAGGTCCAGCGGCCATGTATCATGGCGGCAAGACATTCCTGAGCTACTCGGCGAGCTTTTGCTGGACACCTTCATACAGCCTTGGTTTGTTGACATGGAATGGCAGTGGTGATCCGAGCTTGGAGAGCAGCTGGACAAAGACGGGGCCATTCCTGACTAGTGCGAATGGCAACTATGGACCGGGGCACAATGGGTAAGTTTACATAATTATCGCTAAGCTCGTGGGAGATGCTGACCCTGGAATAGCTTCTTTAACAGTCCGGATGGTACGGAAGTCTGGAACGTGTATCACGCGACGGCGAATAGTGCAGGGGCTTGTGATGGCAACAGGTACACTATGGCGCAGAAGGTCAATTTCAATTCCGACGGCAGCCCGAACTTTGGCACACCGGCTAGACTAGGCACAGCAATTGCAGGGCCGTCCGGTGAGTGAAGCCTGTGACGGTGGCTTTCGAACGCGATACGATTGGGCGATGGTGAAGTGTGTGTGTCAAGGACACTGTATTTTCCACTTTCAACGTTTTGTTGTTGACCGGTTCGATGCCAGAGAATTGCTAATAAATGTTGCTCTTTATCTGGTGACGTCGTTTGAATGGTGTCTCTTCCGCCACCTGCCCCTGCTTGGCTCAAATCGTATGGTACTGAGCTTCAGTGCATCGCCACACTTGGCCTCCTTGAGGAAGACGTGAGGGTCCTTCTTGCAGCATCCACCCAGCGATGGAATGGCATCCCGGACTTCATCGGCCAGACGGTAATCTTCTTCGCGTGGTCGGATATCTGACAAGCAGTCGAGTGTCTGGGTGTGTACCCATGTAAACCTTCAGCACAGTCGTCCATTCATTGAACGATCGCGACGACACGGGAGAATGCAGCGTACATGGTCGAGAAACCAAGTCATCTGCGAAGTAAGGCAGTGACGCGAAAGCCGTGTGCGGATACGTTTGACTCATGCCGTGGGCTTCTAACACGTTGGTGCAGGTGGTTCGGATGAAGGTGCTGAATTCTTGGCGGCGCACTGACTTTTACCAGCCCGGTCGCAAGGTCGCGTTGCCCCTGCCAACCCTGCACCCCAGATTTCTCGGCGTCATCATCACCAAGCTTCCGTCTTCCACCACCCCGTCTATCGTCAACCATCAATGCTCAGCTGGCTGGGCATTATCACCAGCGTAGTATAGGAGCCACTCCCCGGAATCAATTGTTAATATTGCCAATCATGTCGGAAAAAGCTCCTCTCATACCTGTTGATTTGCCGGCCAACGCCGAACGACGAGCGCACGTGCCCCGCAGCTCTAAGGGGAGAACGAGCGGCAAACTTCTGGCTCTTGTCGCAGCTGCTGGATGCATCTATTATGGTGTTCCGCAAGGTAAATTCGGATCTTCTCTGGTTCATTGCACCCAAAAACTTACCTTGGTGTTCTAGTTGGCAAGCACATGACTGCGGACACGGCCGAGCTATGTCTTAGTCCAGCTTGCGTGCATGCAGCCTCGGAGATACTCTACAACCTCTCACCTCATTACAAGGAGCTCGATGCCTGCGAAGACTTTGAGGAGCTTGTTTGCGGTGGTTGGAGAGATCGCCATGATCTTCGCGCCGACCAGGGTGATGCCTTTACTGGCACTATCATGTCCGAACAGTCAGAACTACTTCTTCGACACATTCTCGAGGCCCCCTACCCAAAAGATTCCCAGGTAAGTATCTTAAACACGGCAAAGAATCTCTTCTGATAGCTCGCAGCATTCTTACTTCTCACCTATGCGTCTCAAGGCGATCAAGAAGTCCGCTGACGAGGAGAACTTTGACAAGATGAAAGCGGCATACGATGCTTGTCTCAATGAGGATAGGATCAAAGAATTAGGCGCAGAACCACTCGTCAAAGTTTTGGATGAGATTGAGAAGACGTTTCCAATCACAGCAGCATCTAACTCGCATGCCCTCAAGGATATCATTCTGCTACTTTCTAAGAATGGCATTTCCAATCTGGTCAGCGCAGGCACTGGTGCAGACGATACCGACCCGGACACTGTCATTGTCGCGGTATCTGCTCCATATAACTTCGGTCTTCCGTCAAAAGAGCGGTATGAAGATACGAAGCTGGTCGAGAAGTACCGAAGTGTCGCAATCGAAGTGCTCAGCAGCTTACTTCCTGACCAAGACAAAGGTGTCTTCAGTAAGATTATCGATTTAGAGAAGAGACTTGCTGCCGCCTCCCCAGACAGCGAGGATCGCGACGATGTCACGGTCAGTAAATGTGCAGACGATGTTTCTATCGATACTGACCGGTCCCAGAAATATTACAACCCGATGTCGATCGATGAAGCCGATGCGATTGCACCTGAGATTGGACTCAAAGCAGTTCTATACGGTCTGGCACCACCCGACTCCAAAATCGAGCGGGTGATTGTTATGGCCCCAGATTATCTGAAGGATTTGTCCCTTATACTCGCTGCGACCGACAAGGAGGTACTGCAAGCTTACTTCGCTTGGAAGGCGGTGCAATCCTTCTCCGGTTATATTGATGCGGACGCCGTGAAGCCATACAAACGCTTCCGCAATGTCCTTGCTGGAAAGGTACGGTTTCCGATAATAGCTGGAAACACGACTAACGTTCATAGGATCCCGATTCTGCTCCAGAGCGCTGGAGGACCTGTGTTGGCCATGTTGATGAAGGTTTAGGCTGGATCCTATCGCGTTTTTTTGTGGAGAAGGCATTTTCCGCCGAAGCGAAGCATTTCGGCGATACGATCATCACAGACATCAAAACGGAGTTTGCCAAGAAACTTGAGGCCGCTGATTGGATGGATGACAATACCACCGCGAAAGCTGTCGAGAAGGTACACAATATTGTGCAAAAGATTGGCTATCCCACAGCGTCTCCCGATGTCATGGACCCGTCTGTGCTACGCGAGTACTATAAGTCCGTCGACGTCTCCTCGGATGTCTTCTTCCGCAACGCGATGTCCATGACGCGCTTTGCGATCGACTTTGAATGGTCAGCTCTTGGTAAGCCCGTTGATCGAGAGCAGTGGGACATGACAGTACCTACTGTGAATGCGTACTACAATCCGCCCGGGAACGAGATTGTTTTCCCTGCCGGCATTATGCAGTTCCCCGTCTTTGACGTCGAAGCGCCTGCTTACATGTCTTACGGCGCCTTCGGCTCTGTGGCGGGCCATGAGCTATCTCACGCTTTCGACTCTACTGGAAGGCACTATGACCAGAATGGAAATTACACAGATTGTAAGTGACTTCCCATACTGTGAGTCATATTGATGGTCACTGACCCTCAATGCGCGGCTTTAGGGTGGTCTAATGCTACGGTCGATGCATTCAAGGAGAAGGCTGAATGCTTCGTCAATCAGTACGCCAACTTCACGGTTCCTGGAACAGACGATAAGCCACTACACGTCAATGGCCGACTTACTCTCGGGGAAAATATCGCCGATGCTGGTGGTCTGTCTGCATCATTCCAGGCATGGAAGCGCCGCGCAGCAGAGAAGCCCAATCAAGACCTGCCCGGTCTGGAACATTTCACTCAGGACCAGCTGTTCTTCGTCACATATTCGAATTGGTGGTGTGGCAAGTCGCGCAAGGATACGGCGATCAACCGAATTTACACTGATCCGCACGCGCCGAAATGGGCTCGGATCTTGGGAACCATGGCGAACAGCCGTGAGTTCAGAGACAGCTTCAAATGCAAATCGAAGGAGCCGACTTGCCAGTTGTGGTAGATGCGAATACCCGTAACAAGGTTATTCTTGATCATGCAGTATCGTTCCGTACATAGCCGATTGTATTTCTTGCTTATTGTACTATATCACCAGTGTCCAGTAACTTTCGAGCTTGCTCACAACTTAACCACATGCCACACATCTGCTTCTGCCATTGAGCCAGAACGAACATCTGTGTGCAACTTCCTATCTTTGTCGATTGTCGCCGGCGCTGCAGCCGGATCCTTGGTCGCATGGGGTACCAGTTGGTTCTTGAGAAGCTTATCCATTTGCACCAAACAACATCCTCTCGTCTCAGAATGAAAGAAGCAGTAATGCAAGAACCCGATCAGCTTGAAGCCGGAAAAGGCATATATATTCATACGCTTTCTACACTTCTCGCGACAACTTCGGACCGTGGGATAGGAACATGGTTGCCCAAGCCTTCGCTTTGCAGTTCGAACCTATTTATCGAGAACCCATCCCCGACGTTCAACGCACCTTCCTCGACTGCCCTCGCAACGTCGAGCCGTGAGTTGTTGAGCCGCTGATGGAAAAACCTCCATATTGATGTTGGAATCTTGGCCGAACGCGCCATGCCGAAAGCCTCTAGACGCGTTTTCCACCTCGGCTCGGGCCCAGCCCGCGTGGCGAAGCTTGACCACAATGGCGCGAGCTTGTTCGCTGCAACCGCGGCTTAGCAATCAACCAGACTCCCTTCACTCGACAGCCACGATGGTCCTGATAGGTCCACCATGTTCTACTAAACCGTTTTGCCCACGCTCTAAGACCCCGATGCATCGTCCTCGCATGCGACTCCACTGACCTGCCATGGGCTTATCGCCGGTGATGACGTCTCCGCTAAGCAGGGATTGAGAGGCGACCGGCGCCCATAGAAGAAGTTTCTTCCAGGGCTACTTGTGCAGCGGTAGTTCAAGCTTGTCTCCTACACACTTCGAGGAGGACCACTTGTCTTCGAACCGCATCGCGATGGCTGCGAATGATCCGGGTCTCGCGCCTCTGGGAGCACTGGCTGAAGATCCAACGAAGGGCGCAGTTGATGTTCCCACGGACGATGCCCCAGTTGCACCTGATCAGTTCGATCCAAAGTACGAAACGACAAAGAAGGAGATCTGGTCATACTACTCGTAGGTCATCGCTCGGTTTCTAGTGCGTTGGAGAAGCACAGCCACCTGACACCGCGGTAGCTACTATGTCGGCGACAATGGACTCACGTTGTTCAATTTCGGCCCCACAGCATTTCAGAATCTGATGTACCAAGCAGCTGGAGATGCGGAGACGCTCAATTTCATGGGCCGAACTCGAACCATTAACAGTATTGTTTTACTCTGCAACGGCATCTCCTTCGCCATCCAGGTGGTTGTGTTCTTGATCCTCGGTTCATTTGCCGACTTTGGTTCATGGCGCCCCAACATCCTCATTGGACTTTCCATATGCGCCTTCGGCATTGGATTTGGCTGGCTCGGTGTCCATACGGAGGACGAATGGCATGCCGGCGTAGGACTCTACATTGTCGGATTGATTGCGTACCAAACAACGGTCACCTTTTGGACAGCCGCCTTCCCTGGCCTTGCGCGGAACACGAAAGAACTTCGCATCAAAGCCGAGGAGTTTGCCGAGGGAAGAATCAATCGCGCAGAATACGACTTTGCAGACATGATGAAACGAAACGAACTTTCCAACACCGCGTTCTACGTTCAGTCAGTATTCGAAATCGTCATTCTAGCCGTGATCGTTGGCATCATGTTTGGCCTAAAAGTCAACGATAGCGAAGCCAACAACAACTGGGGACTCTCGGTACTCATCGCCTTCGCAACTGGCGTCTGGATCTTATGCGCCATCCCATGGTTTGTCTTCGAGAAGCGACGACCGGGTCAAGACCCAGGACGCACCAACATTGTCGTAGCCGGTATCAAACAACTCGGCTATGCACTCGGTCAGATCTGGCAGTTGCGTCAGAGTCTTGCATACTTGGTCGGATACTTCCTGCTCGGCGACAGTCTCAACACGACCGTGACTGTGATTGGCACGCTGCAAAATGAGATCGTCGCGTACAACAGCCTGCAGCTCACGTACCTACTCATAGTCGGGATTGCGGCGCAAGCAGTCGGCATCGGCGCATTCTGGCGCATACAGAAGCACTACGGCCTCTCGACAAAGACCATGTTCATGGTCGTCGCAGTCTGCATCGTCATTCTCGATGGCTGGGGCATGATCGGAATTTGGACGCAGACCTTCGGCTTCCACAAGCGTTGGGAAGTCTGGGTATACCAAGCTTTCTATGGCCTTCTTGTTTGCCCATGGTACAGCTATTCGCAGACGATGATCAGCGAGGTGACGCCGCGAGGCAAGGAGTTTCTGTTCTTTAGCTTGTTCTCGATTGTCGGGAAAACGAGCGCATTCATTGGCCCATTGGTGAGCAGTGCGATTATTGATGATACCGGGAACAACAGCAGTCCGTTTTATTTCTTGTTTGCGCTGAGTTTGGCGAGTTGTGCGTGGCTATATTTCTTTGTGGATGTTAAGAAGAGTCGGATCGAGCAGGATGAGTTTCTGGAGAGAGAGAAGAGTGTGAAGCTTCAGAGGGAGCGGGTGTGAGCATCGTCATACAAACGGCGATATGTCCAGCCGCCGATGAAATTACAACCGAGGTATGCTTTACCTTCAGATTGATGAAATTATCTTCGTGCTACATTTGTGCAGGATGTCTTCTTGGATACGCTGATCTTGCAGAGCACTCTCGTGTGCCTTACCACGCCACAGTGATGATCCTTGCATCTTCCAACAATCGCTAGTCATGTAACACTTTGTACACGGCCGTGAGAGCAACGTTTGCGAG